>CEOO01015091.1_pt1 | contig 36392 bp, 39 predicted proteins | sample 530321 | NCBI WGS metagenome assembly CEOO01 (sample SAMEA2619927, study PRJEB7988) | marine metagenome | biome: marine biome (ENVO:00000447); feature: surface water layer (ENVO:00002042); material: "saline water (ENVO:00002010), including plankton (ENVO:xxxxxxxx)" | depth 5 m
GATGGTGATATAGAAGGAGATGGTGATATAGAAGGAGATGGAGAAGAATAAAATGAAGGAGAAGTAGTTTTTATAAAAGAAAAAGAAGAAGAAGGTGATATAATACCATTATCAATACTATTGTTATGTGTAGAATCAAATGTTGTATTTTTTTTTAAATTTGTAATATTTTTAGAGTTTGTTTTTGTGGAATTGGAGAGAAATTTATCTTTCTCTTTATCTATAATTTCATTATTTTTAGAAATAACATTATGTGAAATTATTGGATTATCTTGAGGTAATTCCAAGCACATATAAATCCCCATTGAATATAAAGGAGAATTATTAATACTATTTTGCATAGACCCAATTTTATTACAATTTTCTATATTTTTTCCATATATAAATGAAAGAAATAATGATGATACAAATAATACATTTCTGAACATATAAATAGAACTTAAAAGTTATTTTAAAGTTGTTATCTTGATAATACTTTAAATATTTAAAAAAAATAATTAAAAAATATCAAATATGTATAAATAAATGTCAAGCATAATTGCAAGTCAAGAGAAAAATAAAAAAATAATGAAGAGATCACCAAAAACATTTTTAAAAGAATGTATATATGAATCAATTAGTGTAAATAAAAAAAGAAAAAAAATTTCAATGGATGATTTTGAAATTCCATCATATGAAGAATATGATAAATTATTAATAGTTAATTTTAATGTAAGTCAATTAAAAAGTATATGTAGATTTTATAAACAAAAAGTAAGCGGAAATAAAAAAGAATTAATATTTTTATTGTATAATTATTTAAAATTTTCAAATTTTACTATAAAAATTCAAAAAATGTGGAGAGGTTATTTAAGACGATATTTAAATAATTTACGAGGTCCAGGACTGGTAAAAAAATGTGTAAATGAAACAGATTTTTATACACTGGAAGATATAAAAGATTTGGATATAAGCCAATTTTATAGTTTTATAGATAAGGATAGTAAAATATATAGTTTTGATATTTGTTCATTGTATAATATGATAGTAAAAGAGAAACAAACAAAAAACCCCTATAATAGAAATGAATTACCTATAAATAAAATGAAATTAGATATGAGAAAAATTTTAAAAATAGGAAAAATTTTAAATGAAAGACCAAATATAAAATTAGAAAATAATTTAGATGAATTATCAAAAGAGAAACAATTTGAGTTAAGAACAATAAATGTATTTCAAAAAATAGATGAGAATGGTTTTATAACAAATGTAAAATGGTATTTAAATTTATCAAGATTACAATTAAGAAGATTTTTAAGAGAATTAATAGATATATGGCAATATAGAGCTCAAATATCAAATGATATAAAAAGAAAAATTAATCCTCAACATGGAGACCCTTTTTTTACAATAAATGTACCAGTATTGATGCATAAATGTTTTGAAGTTTTACAAAAAAGAATTTTAGATATAATAGAAATATTTATAACAAAGGGAGAGGATGCGTATTCTCGTTCTTTAGGGACATATTATGTACTTGGTGCCCTTACAACAGTGAGTCAAGATGCAGCAATTGCCTTACCTTGGTTGTATGAGTCATTTATGCCAAATCAATAAAAAAATAAGTAGTGTAAGAGCATAATCACAGCAACAAATATTAATATTGTTCTGAAAGGACTTAAAAAAGAACTATTATAGTAGTTCATAAGATGCCCAAAAAAGTATCGAAGTCAAAGTCTAAGAAAACTACAAAGGTAGCCACTCCTGTTGTTGATTCTCCAGCTCCTGTCCAAGAGGCAGCTCCTGCAGCCCCATCTGCACCTTCTCTTGGCGACCAATTCACTGCTCTTCTCGCTCAGCTTACCTCTCTTCGTTCTCAGCTCACTGCTGTAACTACCCAGGTTCGTGCTCTTTCAAAGCGTACTGACCGCGAGCTTAAGCAGGCTTCTAAGCAGGGTCGCAAGAAGCGCAAGTCTGGTAACCGTGCTCCAAGTGGTTTTGTAAAGCCCACTAAGATTAGTCTTGAGCTTGCTGGTTTCCTCGGAAAGCCCAAGGGAACTGAGATGGCTCGCACTGAGGTTACTCGTGAGATTAACTCTTACATCCGTGCTCATAAGCTTCAGGACCCCAAGAACGGTCGCCGTATTCTTGCTGACTCCAAGCTCCGCAAGCTTCTCAAGCTTAAGAAGGATGATGAGCTTACCTACTTCAACCTTCAGCGTTATATGAGTCCTCACTTTGCCAAGGCAAGTAAGACATCTTCTTCAGCTTAAATTATTTTATAAATCATAATATTTTAAAAAATTTTATGATTTTAATTTATTCAATAACTTATACATTTAATGTTACTTTTATACCCTTATGATCACTTGCTTCCATTCCACCAAAAACACACCCTTCTTCCGCTTTGATATCACCCTTTATCCATATAAAATCCACACATTTTACACTATCCTTACTTGGAAATGTATTTAATTCTTCACCACAACATTCCTTTATTGCACTTCTATATCCCTTTTTTATTAAATACTTATATTCTTTACTATCTACACATGCATTAAAATCACCGGCTATTATTACATTATCATATTTTTTACATATTTTCAATATTTTTTTTATTTCTAACATTCTTTCTTTCGATTTTTTATTTCCTCCTGGTATTAAATGAATATTTATAAATATAAACTCCTTATCATTATGATTAAAAATACTATACTGAATACGTCTATTTCCTATATATTTTGATTTTACATCACTATAATTTATTTTATTATTCAATATTGTTATCATGCCAAAAAAATAACAACTTGGTAAAAATATAAATGGACACAATACACAAAATAATATTATTATATATGGATGCTTAAAATAAATATTTTTTAAAAATTCACCATATCTTGAAAAAATTGTAACGCATAAATATAACATCTTGTTCATAAAATATTCAAACATTCCTATTATATATTTTTTATATTTCGGAAAATTTTCAATTATATATTTATATAAAAAATTTCTCTCCACCAGCGCACAATCAAAATGTTTAATATTTGTATTTTCTAAAAATTTATGAATATTTACTAATGCATCACTGAAAGGTAATGTTGCCTCTTGTAACGCTATTATATCACAATTATTTATTTCATTTTCCAATATTTTATTTATATTATTTAATCTTTTTACCCAATTATTATGAATAAAATTTATATTCCAACTTAGTATTTTTAATTTCATATAATTATATAAATATAAAAAAAAATTTTTATATTTACTTAAAAGATAAACCTTTCTCTTTGTAATATTTCTTTTAGTGATTTTTTACATATTGAACCAAATCTTACTTGAAAATAATTATATTTTTTCAATTCTTTATTAATATTTGAATAAATATTCAAAACATTTTCAATATCTGTTACATCCTCTATTTCTATATAATTATTATTTATCAACCATTCTAATAATTCTTTTTCTGAACTCGATTTTTTATATTTATTATATATTTTTAAATAATAATAAATATTTTTCTTACTTTCAAAATAGTCATTACCTGATAATACACATATTAATTGAAAATCTTTCTTATTAATATTTAACTTTTTTAATATTAAATTCAAATTATATAATATACAAGTGTGTTGTGATAAACTTAAATATCTCAATATTATTGGACTACCGTAAGCAAATAAATCCATATCTTCTGTTAAAACTCCATATACTTTTTTTTTCAATACTAAACTTGCACATAATATATCTGCTTCTCCTATTGCTGTAATATAACTTATACCATATGCATCAAATAAAGATTTAACCAAATCTACATCTTCTTTTGTTATTTTTATCATTGTACGTTTTAATCTATCTAATTCATTTTGTTGTTTTTGTGAAATATTTTCTCCTAACTTATTTAATAAATCTTCGTATTTTTGTTTTGCTATATATCTTTCCTTTTTTCTATTTTCTAACTCTTTTTGTTTCTCTACTGGAGGTTTACCATCAAATACAAATATTGGAGTTATATTATATTTTTTAAATAATGAACACATAACATAAAAATTTTCAATCAACATTTCTTGCCCTTTAAATCTATACAAATATATGCTTGTATCTATACATATTTTTTTACCATATAAGCTTGATAAATGAATTTTTTCTGTATCATCATAACACTCATTTTTTAAAAATTTTGATAGTAATTTTACACCCATTTGTTTTGATATAAATATTTATTAATTAATTTATTTTCAATTTTCACAAATAGTCATTTTTGATGTTGATAATAAATAATCACTTTTCATAGTTCTTTTATGATATGGACCTACCTTTTTATTAAAAAATAAACTCATTTTATTTATTGATGTAATAAATATTTTTTTATTATATTTACTTTCTATAAATTTATATAAATTTGTAAAATTTTGTTCTGTTTTATCAAATTTAACAATTAAACTATTATTATGCAAACACCATTTCAAAAAATCATCATAAAAAAATAATAATATTGTTTTAATAACATAATAACATAATACATTTGTATCTTCTTTATATAATAGTTTTCTATATGTTACACTTGATGAATCTGTTTTATACAAACTACTATAATTTAAACCCATATAATGTAAAATTTTAATCATCTGAAATAATGAAAATATTCTTTCTAATTGAATACAAAATTCAACAAATAATATAAATTCTTCTACATCATTTTCATTATCTAATAACTCATAACTTATAAAACAACAATTTAATATTGTTGCCCAATATTCACTATAAGCTTCAGTTATTTCAAAGTCACTATCTACATCAAATATTTTTTTTATATCTGATTTTAAATTACTATAATCTGAAAGAGCAAAATCTAAACATAAACTATGAAATAATTCATGTATCAATACTTTTTTCCATTCCTCTTTACGATATATTAATAATTTTCCATTTGTTGAACAAGCGTATGTTACTGCAGAATTACAGTTATTTGGACCCAAAGTATGTACTTTATTTATTGGTAGTTTTTTTTCTTCATCTGTCAAATACAAATAAATATCTAATGTTTTAACTGTTTTTATTTTTTTATTCAATATACAAAATTTTATTATTTTTAATACTTCAAGAATATTGTTTTCTATTTTATGAAGTTTATTAAAATCACTCTCTTTGAATATACCCCAATATATATTTATTTTTATAGATGATAAAGTTATTGTACCCTTCATATAACCTAATATATTATACAAAATTTTATCTTTTATATGTCCTGGCATAAAAGAACTATCCATTAAATTTGATTTTGGTAGTTTATTCAGAGATCCATTTATTTTTTTCACATCTGTAAACAATAAATTATTTTGTTTTACTAATCTCATATAATTTACACTATGCTTTATATCTCCATAAACTAATTTCAATAATCTATCTGTGCTTTTTTGAATATTACTTGTTTTTTTTACACAATAATTGTCAAAATCATTAATAAAATGTTTTATTAATTTTTCACTTTTTTTTGTTAACGACATTATAATATATATATTATAATATTGTTATTTTATTTATTACTTTTTCCAACAAAATATAAGCTCTTTTCCTCTTCTATTTTCCTTCCCATGTGGTCCTCCTGTTCTTTTTACTATATTATATGTTTCCTTTCTTGTTACAGGAATCCATCTTTTTTTTATTTTATCATACATTATATCAGGCATATTCAAACAAATATGTTTATTTTTTGGTAAATATTTATATGCTTTCTTTAATGTAGGTACCAAAAATTCATCATAAAATTTTGCAGAATCATCCATTTTTATTTTTTGAGAACTCGATGGTTGTTTTATTTTACCATCACCTTCATAATTTTTCATATTTTCATATGCTTCTAAATATTCGTAAGGAGGTGATGTAAATACATAATCATACTTTCCTATTTTTGAAAAATCAACCTTTTCTGCTTTTTTGAAATACATTTTAACTTTACTTTTTGTATATGGTTTCAATAATTTAATTAGTTTATTATAACCTGGACGCAAGCTTGTATTACTATCAATTCCTATATAATCTATATCTAAAGCCATTGCTGCTACCATTCTTGCACCCCAACCTGCTGTAAAATCTAACACTCTTGTTGCTTTATACTTTTTATACATACATGCTGCTGCTGCTGCTCTCAGTGTATTTACTGTACCCCATTGCAAATCTATTGCTGAACGAATAGACCCTAATACAGATTTACCTGGAGTCTTCTTATGAAGACGTTTGGCAAATTCTAACATCTTTTTACGTCTTGTTTTATTATTCCATTTATCTATAAATGATTTATTTCTATATTTTGTTTTTCTTCTTGCTTTTTCTGTACCCCAATCTATTAATGCATTTCCTGCTATTGATTTTGCATTCCAATCTTTTTGCTGTACTAATTTTCTTAAAGTTAAAAAATCCTTAATAGCTTCTCCTTTTGTAACATCCCTATATGGATAACTTGTATCTGTCCATTTTCTTTCCTTTTTTTTGCGCTTAAATGTTTTCTTTTTCTTTTTCTTTTTCTTTTTTCCCTTTTTACGCGTTTTATTAAAAAAAAATCCTCCTCTATAAGATTCTGATTCTGATTCTGAATCTGTTTCTGATTCTAAATCTGTTTCAGCAAGCTCAAGTGCGGTTACTAAAATTCCATCATCTATTATTTCTTTCTTAAACTTATAAAACTTTTCTTTCTCTTTACCTGACTTATCATAATTAATCCTTAATTTAATATAATCTCCTAATTTAAATGGACCAACTATTCTACCATTAACTTCATGAGGTGGAATTATTTTATTTAAAATATATTTATTAAATGCGTTTTGTTTATCTTTGGGATACTTTGGAATATAATCTAAATAAGGTTCTTTTGTATTATCATACAATATTTTATAATCCATAATAAACTTATATTATATTGATATTATAAATTTATTAGTTCTTTTTTTTAAGTTTTTGTCTTATTCTCATTGTATCATAAAATGTTACCAAGTTTTGTCCTTTGGGTTTTCTTGGAACAAAATGTGATAATTTTGCATCTTTAGTTGCTAATAATACTTTCTTACAGAATTCATCTTGCTCATACTTTGCTTGCTGTCCTCTTTCCATAACTACTTCACGATTTTTACCATCAAAGAAATCTTCATCCATAACTATTTCTTTTGGTCTCTTAAATATAATTTTACTTTTTTTAGTTTCTGGATTTTTTTCTCTTACATTTCCTCCCTTACCACCAGCTCCTAAAGCTTTCAAAGGGTCATCTTCCCATTGAGAACCAGAACCCAATGCAAATTTATCATAATAATCTTTATTATTTTTCTTAAATTTATTTGCATGATAATAATGCTCCACAGAAGCCCATTTTTTACCATCCAATTCAAATAATGGGGGTCGAACACCATCTACTTTTTCCTTAACATAGAAATTAGATAAAACCTTCCTGAAATCTTTAATTTCACCTAATTCTTTATATGCTGATTTTTTATCTTCTGGCAAACTTTCACCCTTACCCTTACCTGGTTTTGAATTAGATGACCTTGAATAAAATATAAATTCTATTTCAGGATCAAACAAATCTGCATCTTCTCTTGTTGGAGTGGGAATCATCTCTACTTCTTCTAATTGCTCTTCCTGTTTTTCTTCTGAAATTTCTTCTCCTTCTTCATTTTCAATTTTCTTATCTTCCATTTCTTTCTTTTTTATAGGAATATCTACTGTATCTCCTATTAATTTTGCAAATTTTGGAATATAATTATAAATTGATTTTCCTTTTGATTTCATACATTTTTCTACTATACGTGTTTTCATACCATAAGGTATTTCATGGAATCTATATATCTTTTTTTCTTTGTAACTTATTAATTTATAATGATTTCCAGTATGTTCAAAAATAATATAATACTTAGGTTTAAAATATCTTTTCTTTTCTATTTCTTGATGAACAAAATCACCACATTGAAAAACACCATCATAATTACCTTTTTTATACTGGTCACTTGATAATATAATAAATTTTGTATTTAATATAACTTCTAAGGTTGATATTGCCCATTGATCTGCCCAATAATCACAAGTTTTCATTTTTTTCTGTAACTGGTCAAGAGTTTTAATATTTTTTAACCATTCTACTTCTGATATATTTTTTTTTACAGCTTTTAATTCACCTTCTTGTCTGGTTATTTCAAGTTTTTTTGCAGAATGTTTTTTTCTAATTATTTTTGCCTTTTTTACTACTTCTAATTTTTCTTTTCTATCTTTTATTTTTTTACTTTCTTTTGCATATTTATTATATTCCTTACTCAGTTTAACTGCTAATTTTTTATTTTTAGGTATATCTTTCATTAATTCCTGTAATTCTTTATCATACATATCATATCTTTCTCTATAATTTTGGAACACCTTATTATCAACTCTTTCAACTAATTTTTCTCTAACTTTTTTAACATCTGCATTAACATTTATTGTTTTAAAAGCATCTCTGATAACATAAAAAAAACAGTCACCCTTTCCAGGATTATCTATGATATCATAATTATTATTAGTCATAAAACTTTCTATCCATTGTGAATCAGTTTTACCTGGTTTTTTATAATTTTTTCTTTCTCTTTTATCATCTTTTTCTTTTTCACCTTCTTGTAAAAAATCATCATCATCTTCATAATCTTCTATATTTAATTCAGCTAATACAGTAGGTGGATTCTTTAATTCATCAGGATTTTTTGATTCTCCATTTTCTTTTTCACCATCTTCATCTTCATCTTCATCACTTAAACCAACTAATTCTTCTTCTTCTTCGTCATTATCTTCACCTTCATCATCTTCACTTGAATCATAATCTCCTGAATCATAATCCATAACTAATTTTTCATTTTTCATACATTTATTAATATAAGCCTTATCTATAAAACTATATAATAAAGGTCCATCTATAATTGAAATATCTAAATCACCATCTTCGTCTTTTAAGTTTTCTAATTGTTTGCTATGAAATTCATAAACACCAATTTGATAAATTTTATTACTTTCATCTACTACCAAATAAACAGGACAAAATAAAATATTATCATTAATAAATGTAAATTTAATATCCCCTAAAGCAATAATAACAGGAATATTAAATAATTGTATTTGATACATAGAAACATCTCTTCCTTTATCATTCTCATCAATGTTTTTTAATTCAGCATAAGAAACTTTATCATTAATTTTTGATAATACCATATAATTTAATCTAATATTAAAAATTTACTTAAGAAACTATCATTACTAATTTCTTCAATATAAAACCACATTGTTTTTCTCCTTTGTACTATATCATAATTACTGGGTTCTTTTTCAAATACAACAATTTCCTCTACCAAATCTTGTTTTTTCTTTTTTCTTTTAGAAATACCATAATAATCACAAATAAATTCTAATTGTTTTTTTGTATAATTACTATTATAATCAGTTTCACTTGCAATATAATCATCAATTGTTAAAAAATCCATATTTGAATTATCTAACTTATTTGATTCTGCATTAACTTGCTCCATTAAACTTTCATAAGTAACATCATTATTGTTATTTTTCTTAGTTTCAATCAACGAATAAGACATATTTTTATTTGTCATAATAATATAATAATTAATGTGTTTTTATATTATTATTTTTAATCTTCTTCTAATTCATCATTTAAATCCATAAATTTAAATACCATTTTACTTGTTAAACTTGGATATTTTTTTTGATTTAAATTTGCAAAATATTCAATAGAACTTAAAATATCATCCCAATTATCAAATTCACACAAATATTTTTTTCCTGATGTTATCATTATACTAATATTTTCGACTAATTCTGCAATTTGATTAGCTTTGTTTTCTTTATTAATATCAAGTTTAATTTGTTCAATAAAATCAAGAATAATTGTTTCTATTTCTTTTTTACTAATAATCTCTAATTCAGCACAAATACTAAAGAAACTGCTTAATGCTCTTCTTTTTTCATTTTCTTTATTATATTCGCAAAATAAATCATAATCAACTGATGAATCTACATAATTAATATTGGAAAATATACATTTAAAATTCTTAAAATTCTTGAGACAAATATCTTTCATAACAGGGAATTGTTCAATTAATTCTTTATACAAGGTTGCATATACCTTAGACCAAAACTTATGAACACTTCCTATTTCAAAAATTGCTTCTCCAATTTTCTCCAAAGAAGATTCACTATTAGTATCATCTTTAATAATATCTTTTATAATACAAACAATATCATCTAATACAATGTCATATGTACTTATTGTTAATTTATTTAAACTACATCTAATTTTATCCATTTGTGCTTCAAGTCCTTCCGTATTTTTTATTAACTTTGTTTTTTTAAAATTTCTAATACTATTCCAATCTTCTTCTGTAATTTCTCCTTTTTTAATAGGTTTCTGATGTCTATAATTATTTCTTTTAAATACAGGAGTTTTTTGATATGATGGTGCACCTACTCTTTTAGACAATTTATTAATTTTTTGAATTGTTTCATCATCTAATTCTGTGTATGAATGATTTAATTCTAAATTAATAAAGAAATCTAAATTATATTGTCTGTTTGCTAATACTGATGCCATAACACTAATATTACTATTTATATTATTTTTTTTATATCAATTTTGGATTAACTTAAAATTGAAACCAACTTAAATATATTGTAATAATAATATTTACGATGAATTCAGTATTAGAGAACTCTTCAAATGAAAATTTATTATATAAAATTACAAGTTGGGACGATGAAAAATTAAATTTAAAACAAAAATTATTAAGAGGTATTTATGCTTTCGGTTTTGAAAATCCAAGTTCTATTCAAAAGAAAGCTCTTTATCCTATGACATCTCGACCTGCCAGAGATATTATTGCTCAAGCACAATCCGGAACAGGTAAAACAGGAGCATTTGTTACTGGAACTTTAGAAATTATCGATGAAAAAAATATGAATACCCAAGCAATTATATTAGCACCCACCCATGAATTAGCAATTCAAACAAAACAAGTATTAGATGATATTGGGCGATTTTTAAAAATAAAAACACAATTACTTGTTGGTGGTTCATCTGTTGAAAAAGATAAAAAATTACTATTAGAAAATACACCACAAATCGTCATTGGTACTCCTGGTAGAATTCATGATATGTTTAGAAGAAAATATTTAGTAAATAAACATATTAAATTATTGGTTATTGATGAAGCAGATGAAATGTTATCATCTGGATTTAAAGAACAAATGTATAAAATATTTCAATTTATGCCAAATGATATACAAATTGGTTTATTTAGCGCAACAATGCCAACTGATTTACAAGAATTAACTGATAAATTTCTAAGAAATCCTATTAAGATTTTAGTTAAAGCAGAACAATTAACTTTACAAGGAATTGCACAATATTTTATAAATATTGAAGATGATGTTCAAAAATATGAAACCCTTAAAGATTTATTTTCAAGTCTTACTGTTTCTCAAGCAATTATATATTGTAATAGTACTAAAAGGGTTGATGATTTACAAGAAGCAATGGAAGCAGATAATTTTCCTGTTAAGAAAATTCATGGAAAAATGCCTGATGATGAAAGAAAAAAAACACATAAAGATTTTAAACATGGCGGATGTCGTGTATTAATTACTTCAGATTTATTTGCACGAGGTATTGATGTACAGCAAGTAAGTATTGTTATTAATTTTGATATTCCTAAGAATGAACATACTTATTTACATAGAATAGGCAGATCTGGAAGGTGGGGTAGAAAAGGTATTGCTATCAACTTTCAAACTAAACATGATGCCTCAAGACTTAAAAAATTCGAAGACTATTATTGCACACAAATTGAAGAAATGCCTGCTAATTACACTGAACACTTAGGATTAAATTAAATCGTTTAATAAATAATATCATTTTCTTTAATTGATTTAAATGTCAAATAAAGAAAATAAATTTTTTTCTGATGATACTTTCAAATTACCCATAGAATATTTAGATAATAAACAAAAAATTCCAGATAATGTTAAAACTGATTTAGAATTAGAAAATACCGTTTTAGAAAATAATAAATCTATATATACTCATACATTACAACCTACTACTGAATTGGGTAAATTAAGCATTCCCAGTTGGTCAAAATATTTTACAACAAATAAATATTTTTTAGAAGATTCACAAAAATTATACAAAAATATTCATTCTATTCCTTTTGAACATTCTATAATAGAAAATATGCTTACATCCTGGAACGAAATAAAAAAACAAAATAATTTTTTAGAAAAATTTCAATATATTGATTTTCAGAAACTTATGTGGCTTAACAAATCTTCTATGTTTTTATCTATTCTTAGTTTTTACAATATTTCTGCACCTGTATTACAATTATTGGCACCATTATTTATTTTAATCGTACCTTTTTTTGTTCTTAAAGTAATGCAATTACCTATATCTTGGAATTCATATTATAAAATACTAAAGGAAAATTTACGAAATCATGCAGTAGGTAAATTATTTTTTTCATTTAGAAATGCATCTTTGGGTAATAAAGCATATTTATTATTCGCAGCTGGTATGTTTTTTTGGAATATTTATCAAAATATTATTAGTTGTTATAAATTTTACATTAATACATATTACATTACAAGCAAATTTGAAACTATCAATAATTATTTAGATTATACTATTGAAAAAATGAAATTATTTTATAGTTTAACTAATAATTATGATTCTTATAATGAATTCAATAATAATTTAATAACTTATAAAGATAAATTACAGTCATTTCATAATACTATTAGAAATTTACCTCTTAATACACATAAAATAGGAAAAATTAGATACATTGGGAGACTTATGAAACATTTTTTTGTTTTATATGATGATGATAATATAGAAAATATAATAGAATATTCTTTTGGATTTCATGGATATATCGATACAATATTAGGTATCAATAAAAATATAAGAAATAAAAAACTTAATATTTGTAGTTTTAAAAAGAAATTAAAATTTCAATTTAATAATTTTTATCATCCTTCAATTGAAAATCCTATTAAAAATAATATTAATCTTAAAAAAAATATAATAATTACTGGACCAAATGCTGCAGGTAAAACAACCACTATAAAAGCAACTATTATAAATATAATTTTAACACAACAAATTGGTTATGGATTTTTTGATAATGGTAATAATTCTTTATTCGATTACATACATTGTTATTTAAATATACCTGATACTTGTTCAAGAGATAGTTTATTCCAAGCTGAAGCAAGAAGATGTAAAAATATTTTAGATTGTATAGAAAAACATCCTAATAAAAAACATTTTTGTATTTTCGATGAATTATATTCAGGAACAAATCCTTATGAAGCCATTAGTAGTGCTTATTCCTATCTGAATCATATATCTAAAAATAAAAATGTAAGATTCTTATTAACAACGCATTATATAAGACTTTGTAATTTATTTAAGAAAAAGAATATTACAAATAAATCAATGAAAACATTATTTAAGGAAAATAACGATCCGCAATATACTTATAAAATTACTAATGGTATATCTACAGTAAAAGGTGGTGTTAGCGTACTAAAAAATCTCAACTATCCTGAAAATATAATAAATATGACAAATAGAATTTTAGAAAAAATTTAAATTGTACGTTTGATTATAATTTTTATTTTATTTTTATCTATTAATAATGGTTTTATCAAAGGGACTTGTCATAAGCTTAGGGTTTAGTGCATTAAGTTGTACATTACTATTTTTATATTTCAGAAATAAAATGACTACAATGGAGAGAAAAGTCAATGTTATGTTTGATATTGTTCAAAATTATCAACCTGCGCAACAATATTCAGAACAACAATTTGAACATAATCAACAAGAATATACACAAGATAATTTAAATAACGAAAGCAATGAAAATAGCGATAATAATCAAAATACTGGTGCCTGGAATTTAAATGCTCAAGATGATAGAATAGTTATTTCAGATGATAGTGATGATGATGATGATGATGACGATAGTGAAGAAGTTAGTGATTCTGATAGCGAAGATGAAGAAATTCCCAAATTATCTTTAGCAAAAACTGATAATATTTCATTAACAGAAAATGATATAAAAAAAATTTCTGTTAAAGAAGTACCAATTGTTGATAATAATGTAGAATTGGAAGAAGTTGATAGTTTAGATGAAATTGATGATGACGATGAAGACGAAGATGAAAACGATACTAATAATGATGATAACAATGAAACAAATAATTCTAATAATGATGTTAAAACCATTTCTGTTACAAAAAATGATACAGAAAATAATAATGAAGACGACGATGTTGAAGACGAAAACGATAGTAATAATGATGATGATGTAGATTATACTCAATTAAAAGTTTCAGAATTAAAGGCAATTGCAGAAGCCAAGGGATTAACTAATTATAAATCATTAAAAAAAACTCCTTTAATTGAATTAATAAAATCATCTGAATAATTATATATATTAAGTATATAAATGAGTTGGGCTACTTGTTATTCAGGTTCTAATAATATACATTTTAATACACCTCCCTTTATGAGTGATGGAAGATTATTTACTAATTTTAATCCTTCATATGATGCAAACACTAAATTTAGGGATAATTTAGGTATTAAAAATAATTTTGATTATAGACAATGGTTAATTGGTAATGGTAAATTTTTAACAGAAAAAAATAGAGAATTAGCTTGTAATGAATGTTCTCCTTGTGTAAAAAAAGCTACCGAAACACAACATCATCAAAAATATTTATTTCAGAGTTCTGCAGATGTTTCTACTCCTTATGGATATGAAAATTCTGATTTAAAAAATTTATATTTTAGCAGACATGCTTTACAGTCTAAATTAGTTGCTCCTATTTTGACTCAAGAGCAATTACTATTGAAAAAAGCATCTCAATAATTAAATATTATTTAAATTACTTAATAATATTTAAATAATAATAACTATTATTTGTATGAACATACTAAGTATTGATGTAGGAATGAAAAATTTAGCTATTTGTTTATTTAATATTACAGATGAATTACATTATAAAATAAAAATTTGGGATGTTATTAATTTATGCAATGAAACAAATTACTGTTGTGGAGAGATAAATAAAAAAACCAAAAAAACTTGTAATAAAAAAGCTAAATTTACAAAAAATAATAAATATTATTGCAAAATTCACGCTAAAAATAAAAATTTTAAAATACCACCACCTGAATTAAATATAAAAAAAATTAAAAAATTAAAAATTATAAAATTAAAAGAATTAGCAACAAAATATGATATAGAATTTGAAAAAAAAATAAAAAAAGATGACTTGTTTAAAATTATATGTGATAAAATAGATATAGAATATTTTGATAATATATCTTCTATCAAAACAAATGATTTTAACTTAGTACAATATGGAAGAAATTTAAAAAAAGAATTTAATAATATTTTTAAAAACATTCAAATTGACGGTGTTGTTATTGAAAATCAAATAGGACCTTTAGCTATGAGAATGAAAACATTACAAGGTATGATTATGCAACATTTTATTGAAAAAAATGTACCTTTAGTTGAAGAAGTGTCCGCTTCTAATAAACTTAAAGAATTTTTAGGTAATAAAAAAACTACTTATTCTGAAAGAAAAAAAGAAAGTATTATTATCACAAGAAATATTTTAAATGAAAATAATTATCTTAATAAATGGTTAGAAGTTTTTGATAAACATAAAAAAAAAGATGATTTAGCTGATAGTTTTTTGCAAGGTAGATGGTATTTAAAAAATACTATTTTAAAAGAAAAATTAGAATAATATATTTATTATGCGGATTACTTAAAATTAAAAGTTCTATTTAAAACATAAGATGGAAGAAATTAGTCTGAATTTAGGAAGTCCTAGTTTGAATGTTAGTGGCAATGATTCTGCAGGTACAATTAAAATTAATATTGATGATAATAAACCTCAAAAAAGTGTTAATTTTGGACCAGGAGCAGAAATGCTTATGAATCCAAATAAAAACAAAGCTACATCTCCAAGAGCAGATATAAATTTATCTGAATTAAATGATATTGGAAACGTTGATATTTCTGATAAACCTAAAGTAAAAAGACCATCATTTACAGATGTAACAAGTAATATATTTGGAAAACCTGACAATGGTCCAGGTATTAGTTTAAAAATTGATGAACCTACACCTATCAATCCTTTAAAAGAGGCAACTACCAATCCTAAAGTTGAAACGGATGATGGATTTAAAACATTTAATGAAATTCCTGTAGCACCATCCGCCCCTCCCCCTACTCCAACTTTATCACCAGAAGAAACCTTAAGAGAAAAATTAAAAATTTTAAGAAAACTTGAAGATTTAGAAAAAAAAGGAATACAACTTACCAAAAAATATAGTATGGAATCTTCTTTGGCTGAAATGAAAGGCGAATATGAAATGATAAAAAATGAAAAAGAGAAAAAAAACAGTATTAAATTTCAAGGAAAAATGTTAATGGCTTTTGTTAGTGGATTAGAATTTCTCAATGGAAGATTCGATCCATTTGATTTAAAACTTGATGGATGGAGTGAAGCTGTTAATGAAAACATAGATGAATATGACGAAGTTTTTGGCGAATTACATGAAAAATATGGAGGAAAAGCTAAGATGGCTCCAGAAATTAAATTATTATTTATGCTCGGTGGAAGTGCTGCTATGTTACATATGACTAATACTATGTTTAAGTCTTCTATGCCTGGTATGGATGATATTATGAGACAAAATCCTGAACTTATGCAACAATTTCAAACTGCTGCTATGAATTCTATGAATCAAAACAATCCTGGATTCGGACAATTTATGGGAGGAGTTATGGGAGGAGGTGGAGGAAGCGGACCTATGCCACCTATGGGTGCTCCACCTATGCCACCAATGGAAATGAGACAAAATCCACCTCAAATGAGAAAAACTCGTGCAAGACCCGATGTTGCTGCAAGTAGAAGACCACAATATAACGATGCTGTTGATTTAAATGATAATTTCTCTAAAACACCCAGACCTGAAATGAAAGGACCCAGTGACCTAAATGATATATTATCTGGATTGAAAACCAAAAAAATTAATATTGCTCAAAAAGATACAAATAGTGTTGTTAGTGTAAATGAATTAAACGAAATGAAAAACTCTGTTTTAGAAAAACCAAAAAAATCAAGAAGAAAACCTAAATCCGAAAGAAACACTGTCAGTTTAAATTTTAATTAAAAATAATAATTAATTATATTATATGGTTTTAGGTATTATTTTATATGAAGGTGTTGATTTAGCATATAATGTTGTAAAATTAGGTTATAATGGTGTTACTGGTGTATATAACTGGTGGTACCAAGTTGAACAACTCGAAAAAGAAGAATCTCATAATGAAACCAAAGAATTAATTAAACAATTAAAATTATTAAACAATAAAGTTGAAGAATTAGAAAATATTATACAAAAAAATAAAAAAGATTAATACTAATTAATAAATTTAAATAGTATTAATTTATTTTCTACGAGTTTTCTTTCTTTTCTTTTTTTTTCTACGAGTTTTCTTTCTTTTTCTCTTTTTTCTACGTGTATTTTTCTTTCTTCTCCTTTTTTTACGAGTTCTTTTACCTCCTCGTGGATTTCCTCTACTATCAACACTTCTTAACTTACCTCTTGCTGATTTGAGTTCTTGAGAACTGGGATGAAGTGTATAGGGACGTCGGGGCGGACGAGTAGGGGCTTCCTCATCTTTCTCATCTTCCTCATCTTCCTTTTCTTGACCCTGACGTACTAATTCTTTATCCTTAGCTAATCTTCTTTTTATTCTCTTTTCATCTTTTTCAAAATTATCTGTTTTTTTTAATCTTCCAACTCCTTTTTTTATTGATTCTCGTGTTTGTGCTCCTGATTCTTCTATCTGTGAATATGAAGATTCACCCCATTTCTTAACATCTTTCTTCTTAGTACCTCTTTCAATATCAGGAGTTACGTCTGCTACTTTATCAAGTCCTTTTCTTAATTTTGCCATAGCATCATCACAAGTTCCATTATTCATTATCATATCATGAATTTTTCTTTTTAATTCATCTTTTCTACTTTCTCCCTCCGGTTTTTTACTATTTAATATTAAAAATAATTCTAAATTAACCTTTATATTTTTTGTATTTTTTTTGTCACCAAGACTAACACCATCTTCCATTTCATAATTATTTCCATCCTTAGTTTTTATTATTTTAACTCCATCTATAAGATATAATTGATTGGGTCCTGGTTCTACTAATGCATCCAAATCTAATATTTTAGATTCTCCATCATACTCTGAGCCTTTTATATATGATGGAATAAATGCTACTTTTTCTATTTTCTCTTCCATTTTTTTTTTATCTTCTTTTGCATTTATTGAACCCTGTAATGTATCTTCTATTAGCATTTTGTGATATTGATATGGTTTAAAATTTTTAGGAATTTTAACCCCAATAGTTTCATTTTTTATTTTTATTGTAGTTATACTTCCAGCAACAGCATTTTGAGGAATAAGAAATTCTACAACCCAACCACCCATTTTTTTACTTTTTTTAATTTTAGTTGGAAATTTATATGGAATAAATTTGTTATTTACAAAATTTTGCACATGTTCATTTATTTTATTCCCAAGACTTTCTTTATTATCAATCTCTTCATCTTCACAAAAAAATAAATTCATTTTTGTAATTTTAACTAATTGTTTATGATTTATCATTTTTTCACTTTTTTCTTCTTTTTTTTCTTTATTTTCTTCTTCCAAATATTCTTCATATTCATTTAAATCTTTTAATTTTGTTAGATTACCTAATATAGGGTTTGTAAATTCTATATTATATGTTTTTTTATCATTTAGCTCTGATATTTTTATAACTTTAGCTTCCAATCCAAAATTTTTATCCGTTTTATCTCTGGGAATATATTTTACAATATCTCCAACATCTATTTTTTCTGTAATATTTTTTTCCTTTTTTTCAAAATTAGATTCAGTTAAAGGAAATAACTTTTTACCAGATAAACGTGTTTTGTAATTAAATGATATGTTGAATAATGTTTTATCACCACATTTTTTTGATACATCTATATCCTTACTATAAGTTGTTACTTCCGGTTTTTTTCTATCATTTATACGTTTAATTAATGCTGCAGTTTCATAATCATCTTCCTTACTTTTTTCAGCTGCAGCCGCAGCACGTTTTTCGATTCTTTTTTTCATTTCTTCTCTTTCTTTTTTATTATTTATTTTAGTAGCCATTGTCTATTAATATAAATAAGTGAGAAATTAAAGTAAAGATTTAAAATTATTTAAATTTCTAAGATGTTCTCTTCTTTCATTTCTTTTCCTTACCTTTTCTAAAACTTCTTGTGCTTTTTTAAGTTCTTCCTTTGTTACATCATTATCACCATCTAAATCTAATAAATGTTCATAATTTCTATATTTACGAGGTATAATACATAATGCACTTTCTTCATTAAATAAATGTTGAGTCAAAATAGTAAATATAGCAGTTAATGCTAAAGCAATTAATATATCTCTACTTCCCATCCAAGATATAGCAAAAATTAATATTTGCCTACCTACATTATTCTTAAGATATTCTTCTTGAGATTTACTTAATTCTACTGTTACATATTTAGAACCTATATTCAACATTATCATAACCAATCCTGCAAAAAATTTACTATTATTTAATGATTTTAATGATTCTAAAATATTTTTCGTTATCATATCTAATATTTAGTAAGAAAAATATTTATTTTGATGCATTTAAAGTTGATACTTCAGACCGTATCTTTAATATTCTATCATTTTCAGTTTGACAAGGAGCAGTAAAACTGGCAGGGCGCCATGTTTGTACACTTACTTTAGGTTCTGATTCTTCTTCTGCTTCACTAACATTACAAAAAGTTTCTTTAGTATCTAATAAAATAATACTAATAAGAGCCATTATAATTCCAGAAGCAATTCCAAATTCTTTTGCTATGTATGCATTTAGGCATATTAACAATACTAAATATATTTTATTATTCATTATATTCTCTAAAAATATAGGTTTTTTGTATATTAAAGATACTAATATAGCAAGTAAAAAAAGTTCAAAATAATTATGCATATATAAATTTGTAATATTTTTATTCAGTATATTAATATAAAATTATAATCTTATTTTTTTATAAGTATGGCATCAACTCTTTCATATTCAGATTTTTCATCAAATAATAAATTAGAGAATTTTAATTCACAAAAAAGAAAAAATAGAACAATTAAAAAAAAAAATTCAAAAAAAGTTAAAGAATTCCTAAACAAAATGGGAAGTATAGAAAACGAAGACGAAGAAGATTTAGCAGATTTCATGCCACAATTAAAAGAATTTCCACCAAATCCTGAATTAACAAAACAACCTGACGAAAAAGTAGAAGATAATAATAATACTGATTCTGCTATTGGTCCTGAAGCATTTACTAAATTAGATGTAAATAAAACTAAAAATATGAATTATCAAAATTATTTTAATACTTATGTTCCTTACTACAATAAAGCAACAAACAACGCAAATCTACATGGATCCAGAGATGAACTAATGAGAAAACTAAATTATATGATTCATCTTTTAGAAGAAAATAAAGATGAAAAAACTCAAAATGTTACAGAAGAACTTGTTTTATATATGTTTTTAGGCGTTTTTACTATTTTTGTTGTTGATTCATTTGCTCGTGCTGGTAAATATACTCGTTAATATTATTTAGAACATTAATAATATTAACTTTAAATGATTACACTATCTGGATATTTTGTTTCTATTTCATCTTTTTTCTTTCCACAAATATCATCTAATTCTAATTTCTTCTCTTCATTTATATTTTCTATTTGATTGTTTGTATCTTTTTTACACCATTTACATCCACATTTTTCATAACAACAACGACATTTACAACACCTAATTGGTCTAAAAATATAATCATATTTTAAATAATTACGAGTATATAATGTTATTAACCTCCATAAAAACATATTTAAAATAAATGAAACAATACTACCTATTGATATAAAAAAAATCGAATCTGAATATGTATTCACTGATAAATTATAAATTATAAAAATAGATAAACATAAATTATTTAAATAACGTGACATAAAATGATTTTTAAAAATAACCTTAAATACCTCTTGTCTTCTACATTTACTATCAGCATTCATCCTCCAAGACATTTCTAACTTTGGATTGGCTGAGTACTCCATATATGAAAAAGTTTCATTGTAAATATAATAACAAAAATAATGATTAAAAACAGCCAGACTTTTTAATTGTTTTACCAAAAATTTAATTAATGATAATAATCCTTGAGGAGAAAATATTACTTTTAGTAATTCAATAAAGTGTGTACAGTATATTACTGATTTTGACCTACAATCATTTAATTGGGATACTTGGTTTAATATTCTATTTGTTTCATAAGTAGCTTCAATATATTCTTCAAATTTTTTTTCACAAATTTTTGGATATGTTATTGATTTATATATATTTGCAGTAGTTGAAATAAAAAAATCACAAAATAAAAAAATTATTATGTAATATCCATTATACATATTACCAACTGTTGCTAATAAACCTATTCTTGATTTAACTTCTGTTAATCTATATAAAAATAATAAACAGATATATGGAGTATTTTTTTTTAAAAATTTATATCTTATGTCAAATAAATTATCATTTCTTAAACCATCCATATGTATGCCTCCTATTTTTGAATTAAACTCACTCTCTATATAGAAAGTTTCATTATCATATGATGGAATTGGACGAGTAGATATAGCACCCCGAATATTTTTAACCAAAAAACGAATACGTTTATTGTTATAATAAATTACTTCATAAGAAACTAAACTAACTACTAAACTAAGTATAGAAACACTTATTGATAAATAATAAATAGTTATTTGGTCATAAGTATAACTTGATACATTTTTTAATATTAAAAATAATTGAAATAATGATTGTGGGGCACTTTCCAATAAAGATTCAGTCATTCTGATATCAATATAATCTAATTTTACTCCATTAACATCTACTTGGTTAAAATTTTTTTTAAAACTCATACATGCTGAGAATACTACGTGTAATTGTAGAACACTAAACAAAAAACTACAAAACAAAATCATTACAGCCTCAATAATTGTTTTAATTTTATCAAAACAACTTGTATTTCTTAAATCTAAATCAGGTAAAGACCACTTTGTATTTGTTAGTGCATAAAAAGTAGGTAAAAATAATATAACTAAACATAAACTAAAATATTCTGAGTTTGACTTTTCTAAATCAAGAAGGACTATAATATCACTAACAATATCAAAATAGTACAAACCTAATGTAAAAAATAATAGAAAAATATTATAAAAAAGTTTCAATACTCTATAAGTTATAGAGCAATATTTTCCTTCACAACAACATTTACACTTTAAAACTGTTTTATCAGATGGACAACATTGAATTATGCGAGATTCTTCCATAATATTTTAAATTAGTATTTAAACTTTATATTAATTTAAAATAAACACATCGTTACTTAAAAATGGTCTATAACCAAAATTATAAAAATAATATGAAGCTTTCGTTTTTTCAACTTCACGATATCTTTCTATTATTTTTTTTAGTATAATATTATTGTTTGATATATTTTCAATAAATAATCTTGTAAACTTCATTTCATTATAAATTAAAGTTATAGAACACATAAATCCCAATACAAATACACTTTCATCTGTTTCTTTATAACTACATATACACTCTAAACTTTTTTTACCATTATATGTAGTATGAGTATTATGAAATATAAATATATCATACGGTTCTTTATTTATTAATGTTACTGTTATAAATATTTGATTTGATAAAAGAAGTGATTTGATGTGATTTAAATGTGGAATTATAATACATTTGAATTTGGATTTCATTAATCTTTCATAAACATAAAAAAAATAATTAAATGTATTTTCTGTTATCAAAATAGTATTTATAGTTGGTTCATCAAACACGACAGATTTATCCCATCTTGAAATATCAAATAAATAATTATTATATGCTGTTAACGGAACTATAGATGTTACATCGCCTTCTCGTTTAAATAAAAATACTGGCTCACTTCTTTTATAACGACAATTTACATAATGAGTATAAATTATTTTTGGTGCCAGTCCTTTTTTTCTATATTTTTTATGAACACACAAAAAATCAACATATTGAACTGGTAATTTATTATTTCCAATATAACAATCTAATGGTCTTGAACTCATTGTTCCTACCATTCTTTTTAAATTATTTTTATCATACATAATTGATAAATAAGATTTTCTATTATGACTTTGCAAATAATTCAAAACATCCATTTTAGAAGGATTATATAGTTCTTGTTTATTAGGTAAATAATGTTTTTTTATAAAAAAAGCAAAATGATTTGTAATTTTACTTGGTACATTATCATATATATCAAAAAATATTTTTGCATCATAAAATTTATTTTTTTCTGGATTTTCATGTTGAATTATTCCTGGTGGAATTATCCAGTATTTTAAATTATGAAAATGAAAAACAGGTTGTTTTGACCAAAAAGGAAATTTTATTTTATAAATACCAATTATTAATAAAATAATACTGATAATAATTAATAGTTTATACATTACTAATTATTTACTTTATAAATTATTATATTAAACGAAATAAACGAAAATAAGTATTATAATATAATATAATGAATATTCAAGATTACATATTAAAAGAAGCAATATCCTATATAGATGAAAAAAAAATAATAAATTGGATTTTACCAGATACTAAGAAAAAAACTAAGATTTGGAAAAATGCTATCATTCAACTTAAATATGCTTTAAAATATAATATGTTTAAATATCTTGCATTTACAAATGGAATGGAAAATCTCACAAAATACCAGAAATCTTTTTTAAAATACAATATACACTATGCCGGATTAAATTTTTTTCCCGAACAAATTGTGGAAATAACTAATATATTAAACAATTTAAATTTAATATTAAATCAAAGAAAAAATAATCTACCTTTTCAATCAAAATCTCAATTTTATAAACAAGATAATTACATTGCCACAAAAAATGCATTTTTACTGGCATCACGTCCTCGAGATTTAATTAATTATATAAAATAATATAAATTATATGTATATATGGATGTCAATGAGTTATTTAAAGAAGTGATAGATAATTTAGAGGTTAAAAATTATAATATAAAAATTCCAAAAATAAAAAATAAAAAAGATAAAAACAAAATATTAAATAATGTTGCTCTAATAAGGGATACATTAAAACATAATTATTTAAAATATCGTAAAAAACCTTCTGGAAAAGTTTTATCAGACGGAGAAACCAAATTTATAGTAAAATATGAAGAAGAGTTTGGAGATATGGGAAACGTTTTTAAGACGGGTGAAATAAAAAAAGCAATGTCAATGTTAAATAGATATAGAAAAAAAATTCAAAAAATAAATAAATTTCAATCTCCATTATCAGGAATAACTGCTGAAGAAGCAACTCGAGAAGCAAGAAAAAGACAAAGTAAAGGTGGTTATAAAAAAACTCGAAAAAGAAATAGAAAAAGAAAACGTAAAACAAAACGTAAAAAATAAATTAATATAAAAATAATTATTAATTTATTACACAACAAATATGTTCTTTTTGTATAACGTGGTGCATCTCACCGTCTTCTTCAAAAAAATGTAAAGAATATTTATACATACCAGATAGTCAATTGTAATTTGATGGCATAGTTACATAAAGTTTGCGGGTTCTTTTTCCAGCCAATCTTTCAACATCAGCGACGTGTGGTGTATATTGTGATTGAAATAAATCCAAGAAAGCTTGAATATATTTTTTTTCTTTTCTCTCAGGAACACATAACATAAATAATTCTTGCTTACCTTCTGCTTCTCTTTCTACTAAAGCAAAAAAATTACATTTTATTTGTGTTTGAAATTTTTCCTTTTCTTTTTGCCATTTTCTACCATATATATCTTGTAATTCATCAAAAGTAGGAATACTTAAATCAGTATATTGTTTTTCTCCATCCAGAGTTTGACTTAGTAGTGGAAATTGTGCTTCAGACATATTTTATATTTATATAAATAAAAAATATAAAATATTAACGAATTATTCAGGTTTATAAAGTAGATATAAATATTGGTTTTGATATTGAGCTGAAACCATATCTATTTTTCCTTGTAATATAAATCCTATATTTTTTGCTAATCCCAAAATATGTTTTTGAGTTTCCATATATAATTTGTGACTATTTTGTCTTACATGTTTTGTTTTATCATCTTTAAATATCTCATTAAATTCTGCTAAATTATTTTGATTATCTATATCGAATTTTGCTTTATATTGAAAATCTTTAAATTTTACAGTTGATGTAGTTATTCTTTCTTTTGCATATTTTTGCGCACTTACAAGATGCAATGGATCAGCTACATTTAAAATAGGGTCGAATTTATCTCTATTAACTAAATGTAAAACTAAATAACCTCCTGGCATTAACCAATTATAACAATTTTGCAAAAAAGTATTTTTATCTTTAATATAATACATTGTAAAATAAAAACATGTTATAGTTGAAAAACTACCTTCAGGATATAACATTGCTTCTAATGCATCGCCTTGTTTAAAAGTATGTTCTGGATATTTCTCTTTAGCATATTTTACCATTGCTTTTGATTTATCAAGACCTTCTGCTTTATATCCTTCTTTGTTTAATAAATCTACATGACGACCAGTTCCTGAACCAATATCAAGAACTCTATTGATTGAATTTATCTTTATCAAACGTTTTATTTCTCCTACTTCAAAATCATTTTTTACTTGGTCTAATAATAAATCATCATAAAAATCTACATAAAAATCATCATATATTTCACCTCCTTTTTTTAAAACAAATTTTTCTTTTTGAACAAAACCTTCTTTATAAATCATATCTTTATTAACAAACATCAAAATTATCAAAATTATTCCTGTTATTAATGCTATTTTTGTCCATCCCTTAACTTTGATTATTTTTTTTATGTTTTTTTTAAAAAAACTAATTATATTTTTAATTAATTTACTAACTTTTTTCATCACTTATATGTATTATAGTTATTTTTTTTATGTAAAATTGTATATAAATATGAATGATAAAGATATAACAGATAAAAGAGATATTAAAGAATTTAGAGGAATTACATTTTCAAAATTTAAAAAAAGCGAAGCAAAAAAAGAATTACTAAATAATTTAAGTAACGGTAAAATAGAACCATCTTGTTATTGGGCTGGAGAATTTATTTGTGCTGGTCATTTTGCAGAAATTTGGGAAATATTATTATTATTTGCAAGTAAAAATATACATATTGGTAACCCAAAATTACCTTTATATTTAGAATTAAGAATTGATAATTTTAAAAATATAGTAAATAACGGATATCAAGAAAACATATTAAAATTAAGAAATAACGATAAAATAAGAAAATTATTCGCTGAAGTAATTTGTGTATTATGTATGTCTAAAAAAAAGCATAGTTTTGATAATATAAAAGTAAGTAAAGACGATTTTAATATTACAAAAATTTCTTATAAAATGAAAGCTAATACAACTGATTATGCTCGTAGAATTTTTAAAAAAGAAGACCCTACCGAATTATTTATAGGTGTAAATGAATTTTGTTGGAATATTTTAAAAAAACAAAAAAATTGTTCTTTAGCATGTTATTGGTTAGAATGGATATTAGGTTTTGAAGATATTTATAAAAAAGAACATAAAAAATATTTAGCTGGTAGAAGAGGTAATATTCCAGTTGATACTTCTTTTCAAAAAGATATTATTTGGATAATATGGGATTGTTTATTATTAGAATCTAATAATAGAAATAAAGGACTACACAAAATTATTAAGGCTTTGCTAAGTATGTTTTGTTTAAGATATAAACCTGGAGTTAGAAAAAGGAGAAAATATATTATTTATTTTGCAATAAATTTATTAACAGAACCTTTAGATAATAAAATTCCTATTATTAAAAATTCACAAGAAATAGAAAATATTACATCTAAAATTAATGTTATTTATAAACAAATTAAAAAAAACGAAATAAAACCCGCAACAGATTATTTATTCAATAATAGTATGACAAATAATAATTTAGAAAAAACTATTAGTAAATTAGAAAAAATGAGCGCGTTGACTGGAATGGTTCCCAGAAGTTAAATTTTTTTTTCTATTGGTATGTTATAAATGGGAGTACCAAGAGGAAGAATTAATCAACGAACACAAAGAACTGGAGCTACAGTAACTCACACATATACTAAAAATGGTGTCAATTACACTGTTGAATCAGGAGCAAAAGGTATTTACAATTTTGGAGGAAATACCAAAGGAGGACTTATGGGAGGAGTCGGAAAAAGCTATCACTTTCACTTAATGCTTGCTGCTTGCTGCAGAAACTCTAATGATGGTAAGGGTTTGGGTGTAAATCTTAAAGCTGAAAATGCAAATACTGATGTTTTAAGTTAAATTTTTAGTTAAATATTTTTTTTATAATTTATTAAATATTTAGCAAAACTATCATGCGTAACTTTTTTTCTCATTAAATTACATAATGGCACGCAAGTCCAGAGCACGCAGATCACGCACTTTAAAAGGCGGCAAACGCCGCAAGTCCAAGTCCCGCAGAAGCCGCAGAACACGCAAGCGCAGAAAGTCCCGCAAGCGCAGACGCTAAATATAAATAATAATTTTATTTAACTTATTATTTATAATTTATTTACTATATAATTTGTTAATGCAAATAATGTTCCACCCCATATTGAATCCATTAAACCTATTTTAAAACTATATTTATTCAATAAAGCATAATTTGTTAAATCATATATTGCATATGTTGCAAATCCTAATAAAAACGCATCTAACATTTTTAATTTAGGCTTTATTACAAAATAATAGATATGAAATATTAATACAAAATAAGCTAATAAAACTCCCAGAATTTTTGCCTTGGTTTTACCTTGAATTTTATTCAACATTTTAATGAATATATCACCAAAACCCAATAACTTTAATACTATAAAATCTAAAATTAAAACTATTATTCCAGTTAATACTATTTGTTTATAATTCATATATATATAATTATATATTTAAATTGTATCGAATCTTGGTCTTTTAGGAATAAATTTTGGTAATTCTGTAGATATTTCTTTCTTTTCCTCATCTGATTTTATCTTTTCGTTTATTGCTACTATTTGACGGTTTTGTTGTTTAATTTGTTTCCGTAATATTTTTAACATCACTCTACTTATTGTATTATTCACTGTTTGAAAAATTTTTATTATTCCACCTGTTACACCTACTACTTCTAATAAAGTAAATTTATTTTGAGTTTTATATAACCACCAATCACTTAACCCAGATACTAATAATGTATTTGTTATTATTAATAACCATTCTAATATACATTGAAATTTGTTTTTTAATTTATCATCAACATCATAATTAGGTAATTTTTTTTCATCTATAAATAAATCTTCGTAATATAATGGTCTCGATGCTGTATAATAAACTATTTTTGGAAAATTCCAAAATAATATAAACGCTGAAAATCCCACTACTACTGGAAAATAATAAAAATTAAATATTTCAGGGTGAATTGCAGATACTGGACTTAATATAAAAGGTAAAAAATATCTTTTACATTTTATATTTTTACAATTACTTTTAGAACAAGAACAATCTATATCTAAACATAATAAGCACATATTATCTATTTAAATGAATCATAATAATTTTAAACCACTTATAGAAATACATTAAAATAATTTAATATTTATAAAATGTATATGAATAAAACACCTTCAGAAACTCCTAATACATCTTTTCTTAATGCAGATAATATAAGTGAAAATACCATTCCTCAACAAAAAATCGGAATAAAAAAAATAGTTTTATATATTTTTCTATTATTTAGTGTTTTGATTTTACTTTATAATTCTTATTTACATTTTTATAAAAACACAGATATTTTAGAAAAACATTTTGGTATTAATATTTCTCAATATTTTCAAAATACTAAAATTGGTGCTAAGAAATTTTTACAAGGTACAAAAGATACTGTTGATATTTCAAAAAAAAATTTAGATTTAAGTAAGGGTTCAAAAATACACAACATTAATAAAAAATCTCCTATTGAAAAAAATATGGATGAAAAAAAAAATTATAAAAGAGATTTAGAAAATATTGATGCTAATAGTTCTTACGATTCATCATTAAAAAAATCAAACAAAAATGGTGGATTTTGTTACATTGGAACCGATAAACGTCACAGACATTGTGTTAAAATGCAACCTGGTGATGTTTGTGCTTCTAATAAGATATTTCCCACAAGAGATATATGCATAAATCCTAATTTAAAAGGATAATTTATAATTAATTAATAATTATTTATAAATTTAAGAACGGAAAAACCAACGAAGTGAGAAATATGGTGGAAATATTTTTATACTATCATCTGCTTTCAGATTGGGTCCCTTTTTAACTAAATTATCAATCTCTACACCTGTTAATGCTGTATGGAAATATCTTAAAGATGATAAATGACCAGAAAATCCTCCGTTTCTTGTTACATTTACATTACCATAATTTTGTTTTGGAACTGAATTAAAAACATGACGATGTTTTATTTTTCCATTTATATATACATCAAGATTTCTACCTTTATTTCTTAGTATTACATTTATCCATTTGTTTACAGGTATGTCGGGAATTGTTACTTCTTCTAATACATTATCATAAGTATTCATATAAACTATCATATCATTGGTGTTTGGTGCTAAATATACCCCCGGTGAATTATTAGGAAATGCCATACCATCTAATGATGTAGTTGAATCTCCTTCTTCCCAGTTTCCTGATCCTCCCTGAATATTTCCAAGAGAGCCTTTATTAAAAATATGTTTCTTTCTTGTTGGAGCATTTGCTGTTTTTGTATCCCAAGTTGTATCTTTTACCCATAACCATACTGACCAAGTAAATTCTATACCATCTCTTTCATTTACTGATCTTATAATTGGTACCGAATCTTTTAATCCTGGTTTTTGTGTTACTATTTTTTGACGCTGACCATCTCTTAAACCATCAACTATTATTGGATTTTTTGATGGTGATAATAACCAAGTTAATATTCTTGAACCTAAACGAAGTGCCAGTATAAATAAAATAATTACCAATATCAAAAAACATACTTTTGCTACTAATGAATTTGAATTTAAAAAATCTGCTCCACCGCTAACAAATTTATTATTCCTAAATTTAGCCATTACATTTGAAGCACTATATTCGGCGTCAGATAAACCTTGACCAACTTTACTAAATGGATTATTATAATTTTCTTGAAAACCTGAATAAGACATTCTATATATACTATTAATAAGATTTTTAGATTGGAAAACTTATTGATAAAACTACATATTAATAAGTTTATATTGAAAAACTTGATACTTCTTCCTCATCTTTCATAAATGATAATTTTAGTTTGTATGCATTTACTGCACTTGTTAACCAATTTCCACCTGGTCCTTCTCTGTAAATCTCATATGCTTCACGAGGATTTACTGTTCTTGCTATATATCTAAATTTTGATATTTCTCCTTCAAAACCGCCTTTTTCTCCACCGTCTGGTTTTGGACATACCTTAATTGGTGCCTCTGCCTGTCCCTCAATGTAAGGAACTGTTGGCAATACGGTTGTTTTTACTAATTTACCATCTATGTATGCATCTACTGCTCTATTATTAGTTGATACCATAATATGAACCCATCTTTGTAATGGAATATTTTCAATACCTATTGAATGGCAGTTTGTACCACCACTGCCACATAAACCGTCTCCTGTTGCCATTGACACATTTAATGTATTTGTTGAAGCTGCTAAAGATACTTTTGTATAATGGGATTGCTCTCCTGTCTTTTGTCTTGCAAATACTACTTTCTCCTCTCCGTATCTATACTGCCAATCCTTGATGTAAATCCATATAGAATATGTAAAATCTACTGTTTTTTTGTTTCCTGGAACTTTACTTGCAGGAATTACTTTCGCATTTTTTGCATTTCCACCACTATATAATGTATTTGATGTTGAGTCTAAAAATACGTGTGTATATACTAAATATAATACAACAACTACTATTGCAATCAATAATAATTTTTTTAAATTTATCATAATATAATATACTGTTAGAAATTATCTAAATTATAAATACCTAAACTATTGGGGGATTTTTATCTTTCAACATTCTATAATTTAAATATATTCTCTCTTTTGATATTGAATTTGGAAAATAGACTACATTACATATACCACCTTTCACATTTCCACCCACCGTCATTTCTCTTGAATTTATTTTATCTAAAACTCCCTTTGTTGTTGATACTAATTTTGAATCTACAAATATATCTAAAACTCCGCTATCATAATTTAATACTATATTTGTCCATTTTTGAAGTGGAAAATTATCATAAATATAATCTTTACCAACACCCATATCACCGTTATTCATTGATATCTTTAATTTATTGTTGTACGCATTATATGATATTGCCGAATTTCCATTAAATTTTAAAATATTGTTATACTCATTTAAAGGTGATTGATTTGCTCTTAAAAATACCCAACTATTTATTGCAAAATTATAGTTATATTGATAATATTCATCCTCTGATTTAGGTTTTCCAAAAATTTTTGTTTCCTTCTCTAAATATATTGGTTTCCTTAATAATACTGTTGCTTTTACTTCTTTACTTCCTTTTTTAAATTTCTCCATTTCCTTTAATTTTTCACTATTATTGACTAATCTATATTCTAATGATTTTATTTTGGGAACTACTTTTTGAATTTCTTTTACAAGATTATTTTGTTTTACTTTATCTGTTATTTCTAAATTTATTAAATAATTTCTTAAATCTTCTTCAGCATTTAACAAATCATAACCCCTTTGTTTTATTTCATTTAAATTATTTTTCTTTAATTTATCATTCATTTTTATTATTTTTTTCTCCTTCTTTTTTATTTCTCTTTCTATAAAATATTTTTCCGTTCTAATACCTTCTATCTCTTTCTCTAATAAAATTTTATGATCTTTTACATCTTTAATATCTGTGTAAATAAATTTATAAATCATAGGAAATAATATATAAGATAATACTACTGCTATTTCTATTAAAAATACTAAATATACCATATTAGGGGTGTGTCTGAATTGATTATACAAATATTTTACTGTGTCATGGAATAAACAGGGAATTATGAATAATATGTAAAATAAATTTCCTAAAACTTTATTCTTTTTTAGGGTATCATTAACTACTTTATTTCTTCTAAGTAAATAATATCCCAGTGACATCAATAATATTGAAAATGTTATCATTAACATTTGGGTTCCGGCTATTGTAAATAAAACATTAGTTGAAAATAAATAAAGAATTATGGCTGATATACCCAAAATTAGACCTGCTCCTATTATATACTTCAAATAATTTGCAGATTCATTAAATAACCAAATTGTTTTAGCCTTGTTTGTTCCTGTATAAGGAAATCGCCTTTCTTCTGATTTTGATGATTGATATTGGTCTATTCCTAATACAGATACTATACCTAATACTGTTAATCCTACAAATGTCACAAATACCCATTTCATCCATTCTTCTCCTTCATGAGTAATTCCAAAAAATATACCCAAACCTCCTAATACCATTAATACTAATAGTGCCATTCTTTGCCAATCTCCAAATATTCCCCACTTGTTTAAATTATTTATTTCTCTCCAACTTTTAGCCTCTGTACCTCTTAATTTGTTTATTAATGTTGTTGCTAATCCATCAATAGGAATAAAATAAAATACAAATACTAAAAGATATAATAATTTTCCTATTAATTTTTGTATATACTCTCGTATAAATATTGATGAATTACTACTTCCAAATAATTTTTTTAATCCCAATCCTATAATCACTACTAATGTTATTATTGAAAATACTGTTACTATTGTACTAATTACACCCATTGGTTCATTTTTTTCTTCATCTGCCATTTATATTTTGATTATATTAAATAATTATAAATTATTTGATGCTGTTTTCATTGCATGACAATTATTACATAAAGCGGCTAAATTATCAACATTGTTTGTTCCACCAAATTGTAAATCTATTTTATGATCTACTTGAAATGTGTGATTTAATTGGTTACCACAAGCATTACATTTCCATCCTTGCTTTGCTGCTACATATTTCTTTTTTGTTTCACTCACACTTCTTTTTGAAGAACCACCCGAATTTAACATTCTTTTTGTTTGTGGTCTCATTTGTATATTAATATTGGAATTACCCATTTGACTTACTCTATTTTGAGCATTTCTAAAATCAAATAATGGCGTTAACATATCACTTGTATTTGAATCCACAGGCATATATCTTATTAAATCTGTTGCATGTTTCACTAAATTTTTACTCTCTCCTGGATTTTTATTTATAAATAAATACATACTAAGACCTACAAATCCAAATGTTGCCATCTTATAATATTTTTTTCCCTTTGACAAATATTCTGTAAATTTACCATCATAATATGTATTTGCCATTAAAAATGCTGTTATTAAAAATATCCATAATTTTATTTTCATATAAATAAACAAGCTAAAATATTTATTGATATTATTTAAAGAAATAATACTAATATTTTGAATAATGAGTTGTTGCTCTGTCGATACTATTTCTAAACTTCATAAAATGGAAGATGATGTTGTTAAAATGCCTGGCTTATATACTTTTTGGTCAATACTTTATGTTTGTTGTGTTGCTTCTTTATCTGTTGATGATACTACTGGACCCTCACGTGATTTTTTAATGATTCTTGCTGGAATTAGTACCATTTTTCCTGCATTTGCTGGATTAAACCAAATTTATGGTAATAAATTACCATCCACTATGTTTTTAACTGTTGGTCCTATTTATCAATATATTTTCTGGCAACTACTTGCTTACTATAGAGCTGATGTATATGGAACTCATCCTGTTGGTGTTCTAAATGCTGTTTTTACTGGGTTTTCTGCTTTATTTACCGTTGATACTATTATTAAAACTTGGACTTTAACATGCAATACACAACATTATCTTGATTATGTTAAATCTAAAAACTAAATATTTGATTTAAATTATTTAATAAAAATTTTAATCAAATTATTTCTTTTTGTAAATCATACCTAAGCGGGGATGCTTTTTTCCCTTGTAAATTTTGCCGTTGTATTTAAAAGAAGCTAATCCTTTCTTCTTAGCATCTAACATAAGTTTGAAAAATGGGTTAAGCTTTCTCTTGCGAGTCTTCTTCTTCTTCTTGCCACCTTTCATTGATTTACGCTTACGTTTTCCTCCCTTCTGGTTATCAGTGGGTGCTTCTTCTCCTTCACCACCTGTCTGGGCTACGGGCTCTGCTGGTCCAAAATCACCAGCATTCTCTGCTACACCTGCACCACCTCTCTGACGGCGGCGGCGGCTACTTTTAGATTTACGACTCTTTCTTCTTGTGCGTCTTGCCATTATACATTAACATAATATATTATTTTTTATAAAAATAGACTATACCTAAAGTTATCAATAACGCACTTGCAAATTGAATATATCTTTTTTTTGTTTTTATTATTTCTCTATTTCTTATTTCTTTTGGCTTATATTCATCATAATATTTCTCTAAACTATCATAAAAATCATCCACTGGTTTTTCTAATTGTTCATTTATTTTATTAAATATAAAATGAACCCATTTCATAAATGACATTCTTGAACTTAAATATGGTGTTACAGGATATTTATCTAACATTTCTAAAAAATTTTTTCCCATTGGTTCTAAAGGAAAAAATACTGGTAAATTTTGAATAAAATCATAATACTTTTTTCGAGACACTTCATTAGGCCTTGCTGGATATGTTATTGCCATTGTTTGTAAAGTAAATTTTAAATGAGGTAACCACACATTATAATTTAAACCCATTAATTGTAAATGATATAAAAAGATGTCGAATTAAACATATAATACCATGAATAAAACATACAATCATTTTTGTAATAATTGTGGAAAAACAGGACATTCATATAATCAGTGCTCTAAACCTATTACAAGTTTAGGAGTTATTACATTTAATAAAAGTATTCATTCTCTTAAATATTTACTTATTTGCAGAAAAGACAGTTTAGGATATGTTGAATTTATTAGAGGCAAATATCCTTTATATAATAAAGATTACATACAAAATATTATTAATGAAATGACTATTAAAGAAAAAAATAATTTATTGACTAAAGATTTTAAATTATTATGGCAAGAATTATGGGGAGATTATTATGGTGTTCAATATAGAAATGAAGAAAAAACGTCATTGGATAAATTTAATCAAATTAAAGAAGGCATACATTTATTTGATGATACTTTCTTTAATCTTGAATCACTAATTCAAAGTAGTACTACTAATTGGATTGAACCTGAATGGGGATTTCCAAAAGGTAGAAGAAATTTTCAAGAAAATGATTTACAATGTGCTGTTAGAGAATTCTCTGAAGAAACCGGATTCCCTAAAAATAAAATATCTATAATTAAAAATTTAATACCATTTGATGAAATTTTTACTGGTTCTAATTTTAAATCTTATAAACATAGATATTTTTTAGCATATTCAAAATATAAAGAAGAAAATAAATTTCAAAAAAGTGAAGTTAGTAAATTAAAATGGATGACTTTAGATGAAGCAATCAGAGCTATCAGACCATATAATTTAGAACGAATTGATTTATTAAAAAATATTGATAAAGTTCTACACAAATATAGTTTAATCTCATCATAATATATTAATATGGGCGATAATGAATTTAACGGTGGAGCTAAAATTATTGATATTGATGGAATTAATACCGATAAATATGATAAAAATCAATTTATAATTGGAGGTGAAAAAATTAAAATGATAAATGGAGCAAGAGCTATGCTATATCATACAACATCTAAAACGGGCGATGGTTCTTATACAGGTGAAAACCAAAAAATTATAATAAAAGATGAAGAAAAATGGAACAAAGAAGATGTTAAAATATTCAACTATTTATATAAAAAATACAAGGGTCTTGTTAGAAGCAAAAAAATTAGAACAATTCCCAGAGAACAGATATTAAAAGAAATGGGCAGTGAATCTACAAAAGAGTCACCTCCTCAAAAAACTACTGAACCTGAACCTGAACCTGAACCTGAACCTGAACCTGAACCTG
>CEOO01053183.1_pt1 | contig 35368 bp, 49 predicted proteins | sample 530321 | NCBI WGS metagenome assembly CEOO01 (sample SAMEA2619927, study PRJEB7988) | marine metagenome | biome: marine biome (ENVO:00000447); feature: surface water layer (ENVO:00002042); material: "saline water (ENVO:00002010), including plankton (ENVO:xxxxxxxx)" | depth 5 m
AGTAAGTTCGGCGGTCCTCGTGCCTTAACCGAAGCAAGGATTTATGATTATTTAGATAATTTTAAACATATAGTTCCACAAGGTTCGCCAATGATGGGCATTGGCAATGATTTTGTTAATGTTTCCTTATCAAATTGCGTAGTAGTTGCGTCACCAGAGGATAATGTATCTTCTATTATTAATTCTGGTAGAGACTTGGCAAACCTGTTCAAGCGAAGATGTGGCGTAGGTTTGGATTTATCCGAGTTGCGTCCAGATGGGGCAATTGTAAACAATTCAGCAGGCACTACGACTGGTGCTTGGTCATTTGCTGACTTCTACTCTTACGTTTGTCGTATGATTGGACAGAATGGTAGACGAGGTGCTCTAATGATTTCTATGGATGTTCGCCATCCAGATATCGAGCAATTTGTCACTATGAAACACGACTTGACGAAAGTCACAGGTGCTAATGTTTCAGTAAAGATTACTAATGACTTTATGCAAGCAGTTGAAGCAGACGAGACTTATGAACTTCAATTTCCAGTAGGTTCGGACAATCCTGACACTACTCGTGAAGTTAAGGCGAGAGACATCTGGAATCAGATTGTAAAGTCAGCAACAGAGACCGCCGAACCAGGTATTCTCATGTGGGACAACATCTGTGACAACCTGCCAGCAAACGAATACAAGGAGGAGGGTTACGCTACTATCTGCACAAACCCTTGTGCGGAGATTCCACTCTCTGCTTATGACTCCTGTCGTCTTATCTCTGTAAACTTGAAGAACTTTGTTGAAAATGCTTTCACAGAGCAGGCGACATTCAACTTCCAGAAGTTTACTGAAACCGTTTCAGCAGCAATGCGTCTGTCAGACGACTTGGTTGAGTTGGAGTTAGAAAAGTTAGAGAAGATTATTGATGTAGCGGATACATCAGACGAAGTAACTCTTTGGAAGAAACTTCATCAAGCGGCGGCAAATGGAAGGCGTACTGGTCTTGGGACTCATGGTCTCGCTGATGCTCTTGCTTGCTTAAATCTTGCTTACGATTCGGAAGACGGGTTAAAGGTCATTTCTGTCATTTACGAGACACTTCGTAACACTGCTTACGGTGAATCACTCAACCTTGCCACAGAAAGAGGGTCTTTCCCAGTGTTCAATTGGGGTAAGGAAAGTGGAAACGCTTTTATTCAAAGACTGCCAGTGGAGATGCAAGACCAGATGGCAACTCACGGTAGAAGAAACATTTCTATATTGACGAATGCCCCAACGGGTTCAGTCTCTATTATGTCTCAGACAAGTTCAGGACTGGAACCAGTATTTAGAAATTCTTACATTCGACGACGTAAGTTATCTCATGATGAGGTAAATGTCACTCCAGATTTCGTGGACGAATTGGGCGATGGTTGGAAGAACTTTGAAGTATTTCACCATAACGCACAGGAGTGGTTGTCGCAAAACCCAGGACAAACCCTTCCTGCCTTCTTTGTTGAATCAGACCAGATTGACTGGATGAAGAGAGTTGAAATTCAGGAAGCAATTCAGAATAACATCGACCATGCTATTTCTTCAACTATCAATCTCCCAGCAGGCACGGAACCAGCAGTTGTTGAAAGACTTTATCGAGAAGGTTGGAAACGAGGATTAAAGGGCATCACGGTTTATGTTGATGGTTCACGTTCAGGTGTTTTGGTCACGAACACGGAAACTCAAACAGAAGATTTTCCACAGCGTTCAGCGCCAAAACGACCAGAGGACTTGGAGTGTGATATTCACCACACAACTATTCAGGGCAAACCTTGGACTATTCTTATTGGTAAGTTAGACGGCAAACCTTACGAGGTTCTCGGTGGAGAATCTAGTTTAATTGAGATTCCAAAGAAGCACATTTCAGGCACTTTAAGAAAAAATTCTTTTAAGACAAAAGATAACAGATATGACTTGACTTTCGGTGATGATGGTGTTATTAAAGATGTAGTTAAGGTATTTGATAATCCTAACAACTCTGCTTTCACCAGAATGATTTCATTAGGTCTTCGTCACGGTGCAGAGGTTAGGTTTATGGTAGAACAACTACAAAAGGATAAGGAAAGTGAAATGTTCTCCTTTTCTCGATGTGTTGCTCGTATCTTGAAGAACTACATTCAAGACGGTTCAGAGGTTTCCTCAGACAAGACCTGCCCAGAGTGTGGTAATGAAGGAATGATTTACCAAGATGGTTGCGCTACTTGCACGTCTTGTGGTTACGCCAAGTGTGGATAAAGTTAAAAAAACTCTTGACAAACAAAAACAACTTGTGTTATAGTAAGACACACAGTCAGACAAAGGAGAAAATATGACTGATACATTTAAGACGCTCGAAGAGCGCAAGGAAGAGCATATCTTGAACTACGTTCAATCACTCGCTGCGCTTGAGGAAGCAATGGAACCTTTCAAGGAGCAAAAGCGAGCATTGAAGACCAATTACGTTGAGAACGGTTGGTTAGACAAGGATGAGATTTCTATGGCAGTGAAGGCATTCCGTATGATTAAGAACGGAGTAGACCCAGAGCAACTCATGGATTTCTACGAAACTGTGAAGCGAGTTAATTGATGTTCACGCCTACCAATAGAAATCTTTTATTGGAACTGAAGACTTCGGAGCAAGAAGAGCAAACCAGTGTTCTCTTGCCCGAGGGTTTTCAACCAAAAGCAGAGTTTGAGGTTGCGAAAGTTGTTGCTGTTGCGTCTGATTGTAACACCACTTGGAAGCAAGGCAGTTTCATTGTCTTCCCTTCTAATATGTTGCAACAGGTTGACATCAACGGAAGTAAAGTAAATCTTGTTTCAGAGAATTATGTCTTAGGATATGTTGAGGGTTAAATGCAAAGAGAAGGGAACACAATTCACCTTTACGGCGACGATATCGGCAAGGTAGAACTAATCCAAACTATTGGGAACGACTTGTCTGTCGTGAATGCAGCAAGAGTAAGTTTCGGTGTTGAAAAAGAAGAGATTGATGAGAAAGATAAAAAACTTATTAATTACCTTGTAAAACACCGACACACTTCAACCCTTGAGCACTGCTTTATGACGTTCAAGTTCGTTGTTCCTCTCTATGTGCGCTCACAGCATCACAGACATAGGACTTGGAGTTACAACGAGATTTCACGTCGATATACTTCTGTAGATTTACAGTTCTATGAACCAAAAACTTTTAGAACTCAGCACGAGACAAACAGGCAAGCAAGTAACTTGGATGAGATAAACCCAAATATCAGCAACTTCAAGGATACGTTGCTTCCAGTTTCTCCAAACTATGCCAGTGATGCTATTATGATGCATCACCGACGTTGTTTGGACTTGTTCGAATCTCTTCTTAATAATGGTGTTTGTAGAGAGCAAGCGAGAGGTGTTTTGCCTCAGAACCTTTACACTCAGTATATTGGAAGTTGTAATCTTTCGAATCTTCTTAAATTTATTGATTTGAGAACTCACGAAGGGGCACAATGGGAGATTCAGCAAGTTGCTAATGCTTGTTTGACTTTTGCTCAGGAGCACTTTCCTCACACAGTCTCTGCATACCGAGAGAATAGACAGGGGCATTAATGCACTATGAGAAACTTGTTTATGGTGCAACACTAGATTCACTATTCTTTGCATTGAAGAATGGTTACCCCCTCGTCTATTCTATCCCCTCCAAACCTTTCGCTCACGACGAAAAAGTAAACAACTGGAAACAATGTTACTTCTTTTTATCCCTCGCAGGGTTTATTCCATTTGCAAATAATATAAGAAGAGCAAAGTTGTTGGATAACAACAAACTAGAACTTCTCACTGAAAAGAAAACTTTTCAAATTTCTTACGACAAGTTATTTTTATTTGATGACAAAGGAATGACTGGACTTCCAGAACCTATTGGCACAACTTCTGACTTGGTTGAGGTGTATGACTGGTTTCAGATTATAAAATGTCCTTCAATGGAGAGTGGAACCAAAGAATTCACCGAGGGATTCATAGAAAAGTTTTATTTTTATACAAAACCAAGAGCGAGAAATACAACTTATAAAGATTTGGTTGCAAAAAGCACTTTAACGAGAAAAGATACAACAAAAGACGAATTTTCAGAATTATTTGCTCGTTTCAAATCAGAAGAATTGCTTTCAAAACACTTTGGCACAGAAATGTCCCTAAAATCACAAAAAAGAGAGATAATCGAGTTAGGAAGAAACGTTTATGAACCAATAAAAGATATTATTTTCCTTGACGAGAAGCAAGAAATAGAATATATTAGTGATAACGCTTATTTGACTAAAATAATGGATTATATGTATGCCGAGTAAGGAAAAACACATAGCAGGAATAGTCCCAATTGCAGGGCAGCGTAGAGCAGACTATGTTTTTCCTTGGCACGACTGTTTAATGCCTTTAAACAAAGATTACTATGCTATCGAGAGAGCAGTTTATGAGTGTGCCGTTGTTGGTTGCGATGCAGTCTGGATTGTCTCTGATTTAGAGTTTCAACCACTTGTAAAAGAGATAGTCGGAAGTTGGTTGCTGGACCCGCTGCAAATGAACAAGAAGAATCGCCAAAAAGAGTCATTTGAGCACAGAAGGATTCCAATCTACTATCTGCCTATTCACCCAAAGGACAGAGAGCGAAGAGATTGCCTTGCTTGGAGTATTCTTTACGGAGCAAATGTTGCAAATATGTTTGCTAGGAGAATCTCGTATAGAATACAGACGGACAAGTTCTGGGTGGCATTTCCACACGGCGTTTATGAACCAGATAATTTAAGATTCTTCAGAGAAGGCGAAAAGCATAATTTTTTACAAAATAAAAATATTGTCTTGACTCACCAGGGCAACTCTGTTATAAATGGAACTCAACTTGGATTTTCTTTGACAAAGGAGCAGGTTGAAGAGAGAACTAAAAACTTTAAAAAGATGGAAGTCGGACATCAATTTGTCGATGAAGAGGGTAAGAGAAGAAAGCGTTCAGTGTCTGAATCTTTCACGGGCAGGTTCTTTTCTCTTGACAAAGTGTTTGAGAACGTCTATGATGGAGACAATTTCCACAAGATAGAGGTCGATGAGTATCATCAGATAGATAAGTTTCAAGGATATCGGGAACTTATGGGAAGCAATATTAATCTAGAAAAACCAGAAGCAATAACAAGATTTAAGAGGAGGAAAAGAGAATGGCGAAAAATGTTTTAAGTTACGAATCAGTGTATGACAATATACCGTATCATATCAAGGAAAGGGTTGGTTTTCCGCTTGTATCATCAAGTCTTACTAACGACCAGATTCGTTTTTTTCTTGAATTTCAAGAGTCAATGAGTAATATTATGTATGAGACTTTTGAAGAAGAAAAGGAAAGTATCAGACAACTGGCAGAAGAGATGTCAACTGTTTGCAACCAAATTCTAGAGGATAAGAAATGACAGATAGACTTCAGTCTAATTTACCGTTCGTAGGACTTCACGCTCACTCTGTGGGTGGTTCTCCTTTTGATGCATTGGGATACGTATCAGAGCATATGGACTCTGCTTATGAAAATGGTCTTGATGCTTTCGCCATTACAGACCACGGCAACCAGAATGCACTCGCAGAAATGGTTCTACACGCTAAGAAGATGCAGAAGTCTGGTAAAGACTTCAAACCAATCTTTGGCGTAGAGGCGTATTTCCATCCCTCCATTAAGCAGTGGAAAGAAGATATGGAGGTGGCAAAACAGAATAAAAAGAATGCTGCTGCCCTAAAGGATACAAATACTTCTGGTGCTGTCGTTGAGACTGAGGTAAGAACATATAAATCTATTGTGAACAGGCGTCATCACCTTGTTATTCTTGCCCAGAACCAAAAAGGTTTAGAAAACATATTCCAACTTATTTCTAAGTCTTTTCAGGGTGATAACTTTTATCGTTTCCCAAGAATTGACTACGATATGTTAGAGCAGCACTCTGAGGGCATCATTGTATCAACCGCTTGTCTCGGTGGTTTGTTCGCTGGTGATATGTGGAGAAATAGAGAAGATGGTGATGAGGCAGTTCTGAATGCCATGCGAGAAACTGCCAAGCGTATGACTTCTATTCTTGGGAAAGATAGGTTTCTGTGTGAGTTGCAGTGGAACAATATTGAAGAGCAGCATGATTTAAATAAGTTTGTGATTCAGGTCGCAAAAGAGTTTGATTTAACCCTTGTCTCAACTGCGGATAGTCACTATCCTACTTCTGAATCTTGGAAAGACAGGATTCTTTACAAGAAGTTGGGGTGGTTAGGTAAGGGCAAGGAAATGGACACCGAACTTCCTATTGACGTAGAAGAAGTAGGTTACGAACTTTACCCAAAGAATGGCGACCAGATGTGGGAAAGTTACAAGAAGTATTCAGCAGAAGCAGGCGTTGAGTATGACGATGATGTTATTAGAGAAAGTATTGTTGTAACACATAAGATTGCTCACGAGATGATTGAATCTTTTTACCCAAGTAACGAAGTTCGTTTGCCTGACTTTGTAGTACCCCCAGGCAAGACAGCAGATGAGGCACTCGTCGCCGCTTCTATTGAGGGGTTGAGAAACTTTAAGTTATCTAAGAAGAAAGACTACGTTGAAAGACTTAAATTAGAACTAAACGTCATTGCCGATAGAGGTTTCTCAAAGTATTTCTTGACAATGAAAGCAATTGCGGATAGAGCAACGCAGGAGCAACTTACAGGTCCAGGGCGAGGTTCAGCAGCAGGTTCACTTGTGGCATACGTCTTGGGTATTACCCAGGTAGACCCAATTAAATATGGACTTCTCTTTTCTCGGTTCTTACGTTCCGACGCAAAAGACTATCCAGATATTGACTACGATGTAAGTTCGCCAATGGAACTTAAAGAAAAGTTAGTTGAAGAGTGGGGCGAAAACACTGTTGTTCCGATTACAAACTGGAACACCTTGCAGTTGCGTTCTCTTATTAAAGATATCTCTAAGTTTTACAAGATACCTTTCAATGAGGTGAATAATGTGACTGGTAGGATGATGGCAGAGGCAACGCCAAAAGCAAAGGCGAAGCACAACATTTCTGCTGGTGTTTACACTCCTACGTTTGAAGAAGTAATGGAGTTTTCAGACACTTTGCAAAGATTTCTACAACAGTATCCCCACGTCAAGACGCACGTTGAAGCACTATACGGACAAGTGCGTTCTTCTTCACGTCACGCTGGTGGTGTGGTAATCGCAGACGACTTACACAAGCAAATGCCTCTTATTACTTCTGGCGGTGTTCGTCAAACACCTTGGTCCGAGGGTCAGAATGTTCGTCATCTGGAACCAATGGGTTTCATTAAGTTTGATATTCTTGGACTTGCTTCTCTCCGAATGATGGAAGATGCAATTCGCTCTATTCTTGTTCGTCATAAGGGTGTCAGGAAACCTACATTTGCCGACATCAAGAAATACTATCAGGAGAACTTGCATCCCGATGTTATCAATTTTGATGACCAAGAGGTTTATGAAAATATCTTTCATAAGGGCAAGTGGGCAGGAGTATTCCAGTTTACGGAGACAGGAGCGCAGAACTTCTGTGTAAACGCTAAACCTAGAAGTATTGTTGATATCTCTGCTATTACTTCTATCTTTCGCCCAGGACCACTTTCTGCCAAGGTTGACAGAAGTTATGTCCGAGCAAAAGAAAATCCAGATGGAGTAGAATATATTCATCCGACTATCAAAGAAGTGACAGAGGAGACTTATGGGTTCCTTATCTTTCAGGAACAAATTGCACTTCTCGCTCACAAACTAGGTAAAGATGTTTCTCTTGATGAAGGTAACTTACTTCGTAAGTTGCTTACCAAGAAGGGCACTGGCAAGGGTGCCGAGGAGAAGAATAAGATTTATCAAAAGTTTGTTACGGGGTGCGTTGAGAAAGGTATTCCAGAGCATAAGGCAACCAAACTCTGGGAAACCTTTGAGTTCTTCTCAGGGTATGGTTTTAATAAGTCTCACGCAGTTTCCTATTCTATTCTATCTTATCAGTGCGCTTGGTTGCTTAACTACTACCCAGTTGAGTGGATGGCGGCATTCTTGGATAAAGAACCAGAGTCTAGAAAAGAGCGAGCAATCAACACTGCTAAGAAGATGGGTTTTGAGATACGTCCTCTTGATATCAACCTGTCAACTCGTAACTGGGAGATTGGTGACGACGGTGCGCTAATTCAACCATTCTCTTCTATCAAAGGTTTGGGTGATGCAGCAATAGACCAGATTCTTAATTTCCGTCCGTTTAATACGATTGAGGAATTCTTGTTTCACGATAGGGTTGTTTACTCTAAATTAAATAAGAAGGCACTGGACGTTCTTGTTCGCTCAGAAGCACTTATGCCTCTTATGGATGAGAGGTTCAAGGGTACAAGACATTTCTGGTCTGCCGTGGCAGTAGACAGGGCAAAGACAAAGAAGAAGTTTCACGAGAACATTGAACTCTATGAACCAGAGGGTGACTTCTCTAAGGAAGAGATGATTGAGCACCAGACTAACTTGACTGGCATGTTTCCTATTCACTTGGTTATGTCAGCATCAGTCCGAGAACAGTTAGAGAACAGTGACATTCCACCACTTGGTGATTTCTACCCAGAGGTTCCAGTTGCTTGGTTTATTCCTCGTGAAGTTATTGAAAGAAAGACGAAGAATAACAAGAAGTATTGGATGGTCAAGGTTATTGATTCAACTTCTACTATTAGCACAATTAAGTGTTGGGGTGTCAGGGACACAGATGTGGTCGAGATTAATAAACCTTACATGGCAAGACTAGACTATAGTGAACAGTGGGGTTTCTCAACTCGTTCCATCAGACATAATTTTAAATTATTAGCATAAAATACTTGAAAACAGAAAAACACTGTGTTATAGTGATAAAAGTTAAAATAAAGGAGATATTATGATTATTGAGTATTCACGAGTTCGCCCAGATGCGAAACCGCCCACGAGGGCAAACCCTTCTGATGCTGGATTGGATTTGTTTTTTAATCCAGAGAGTATTGAAGCGGGAGTTCGAATTAAACCAGGGGAAAGCAAACTTTTTCAAACAGGCATCCGTGTCGGAGTTCCTCATGGGTACATGCTTGAGATTAAGAATCGCTCTTCCGTCGCAGCAAAGAGAAGTTTGCTTGTAGGTGCTTGTGTCGTTGATTCTGGGTATGACGGAGAGATTTTCGTAAACTTGCACAATGTTGGGAGCGAAGAACAGATTGTTACACGTCACGATAAGATTGCTCAGGCAGTGATGGTCCCAGTTGTTCATTTTCGAGCACTTGAGACTGGTACGGGAGATTTGTACAATTGGCATCCAATTACGATTTCTAACCGAGGCGACGGCGCTCTAGGTTCGACTGATGAGTCTTAAAAGAAAGATACAGAAAGCAAAAAAGAAAAAGGCAGAGAAAGAACTAAAAGATAAAGTAATGTCTTTTGATAGAATGCCTGATTGCTGTGTTATGTGTTACAAGGACTTTGACAAAACGAGCAAGGAGCATCATAACACTTGGATTGTTGTCGAGAGAAGAGAGCAGAAAAGGGTAAGTCTCTTTTGCCCAGACTGTTGGGACAATGGGTTGGCGGCAGCAAAAGAACACGTTTATAAGAAGCAGACAGCACTAGATAGGCATCTGATAAAAAAGGAAGACCCGAAAAAGAGGAGGAACAAGGTTGTACCAGATTCGCAAGACTATCCAGAGGTTGAGGATTATATTAAAAAAGGTACGCCGAAGGTTAAAGTCCCCAAAGAAGGAGAAACTAAAGATGAGTAAGTTTATAAGCAAAGAACCAGCATTGACATATGATGATGTTCTGCTTGTCCCTCAGTATAGTTCTATTCAAACAAGAACGCAGGTAGACTTGTCCGTACCGTTTGAACCAGGGTTTAATCTTGCTATTCCGATTATTTCTAGTCCAATGGATACTATTACTGGTGCTAACATGGCAGCAATGATGTTTCGTATGGGCGGTTTGGGGATTATCCATCGCTACAACACTATTGAGAAGCAAGCGCAACTTGTTGAGTCTGCTATGAAGAAGGGTGGTTTTCTACTCGGCGCTGCCGTTGGAGTTACAGGCGATTATCTGGAGAGAACTCAGGAACTTGTTGCCAAAGGTGCATCAGTTATTTGTATAGATGTTGCTCATGGGCATCACAAGATGATGCAAGAAGCAATAGACAATATTAAATCTTGGGCACCTGATTATCTTCACGTCATGGCAGGTAATGTCGCAACCAAGGAAGGGTATGAAGCACTTGCTAACTGGGGTGCTGATTCTGTGCGCTGCAATGTTGGAGGAGGTTCCATTTGCACCACTCGTATTCAGACAGGACACGGGGTACCAGGACTTCAGACTATTCTTGATTGTGCGGAATCTCAGTATGCAGGAACAGTCATGATTATCGCAGACGGCGGTATTCGCAACTCAGGTGATGCGGTCAAGGCACTTGCAGCAGGTGCAGACTTGGTTATGTTGGGTTCGTTGCTTTCGGGGACGGACGAGACGCCAGGAAGTACCTTTGAGGACGCAGACGGAAACTTGCGTAAAAATTTTCGGGGTATGGCATCCAAAGAAGCGCAAAAAGATTGGAGAGGCAAGTTTTCTTCACTCGAAGGTGTGGCTACATCAGTTCCTTGCAGAGGTCCAGTAGCGGAAATCGTCTATGAACTCGAACAAGGCATTCGTTCAGGGTGTTCTTACTCGGGAGTAACCTCTCTAGAGGAGTTAAGACTAAAGGCAAAGTTTATTGTACAGTCTGCTTCTTCGCAAAAAGAGTCAAATGCTCACATATTTGGGAGATACTCTTAATGGAGGGTAAGTACGGAGAAAATAAAAAGAAGATAGTATTTTTTGATACCGACGAGCGTCATAAAGAACTAAAAATTATGCTCGATAGGTACGGATTAACGCAATCTAAACTTTTTCGCTATCTTGTAACTTGTATGTTGGAGGAGAATCAAATATCAAAAGACATTATTCGTATGATAGACGATAACTCCAATAAAAAGTCGAGAAAACGTTCTAAACGAGTACAAGAGATAGAAGAAAAAGCGCAACAAAAGCAAGAAGAAATAGAAAAGCAATTTAACTTAGACAACGAAGAGATAGATGATATCTTCGACTTAATAGCAAGGGAGCACCCAGATTTATGAGAGAATGTAGCGACATTTGCAAGAAACTAAACGTGTCTTGTCCAGAAGAAAACAAAGACTGCCGTTTTTGGATGGACTATGAAGGAGATTTAAACTGTGCTCTTATTGCTATCGACAACAACGATGGAAGACCGATGACTTTGCGTGATATTGGGTTGAGATTGAACCTAAGTCACGTCAGAATTGACCAAATAGCGAAAAAAGCAACAGAAAAGGTTCGTAAAAAACTTAAAAACGACGACCTGTTTCCATAAAACTAACTATTTATAAAGTGATTGGCTATTTACGCCCAAATTTTTATCATTCCCAAAGAAGGAGAAAGAAAATGAAGAAGAACTTGCTTACAGAAGCACAGATTAGAAGAATGGCAACTATTGCTGGTATTCCTGCCCTCAACCGTATCTCAGAAAAGGTTGAAATTCAGTCAGAAGATACTGAAGAGACTACAACTGAAGAGACGACCAACGAGGCAACTGAGGAGACTACCACTGAGGAGACTGAGACAACAAACGAAGAGATTGTTGCCGAAGAAGAAGAGATGGAGATGGACGCTGAAGCACCTGCTGAAGAAGAAGTTCCACAAGAGAAAATCGAGTCACTTGTAGACGCAGTTCTTGCTGCTATTGAGTCTGAGACTGGCGTTCCCGCAGAGCGAGTTGATGACGAAGAAGCACCTGCTGACGATGCACCAGAGATGGATGCAGAACCAGAGATGGACATGGGTGAAGAGGAACCAGCAGAAGAAGAAGAGATGATGGAGGAGACAACTCCTTCACTTGCTGAAAGAATCGCAGCAGCAGTTCAGTCTATTCTTGACGAAGACGCTGCCCTTGAAGAGTCAAACTGCACAACCAACGAAGAAGAAATCGAAGAAGGTAATTGCACAACCAACGAAGAAGAAATCGAAGAAGGTTACGGCAAAGAAGACGACGAAGAGAAGATGGAAGAGGCAAGCGAGGAACAACTCGAAGAAATCACCAAAGCAGTCGTTGCTCGACTTCGTTCTCTTAAATAATTTAAATAAACCTTTTGGTTTGGTGTGAGAGAATAAAGCAGGGCACGAAAATGTCCTGCTTTTTTATTGTCATTATTAACGGAGTAAATAAATGAAACTAGATTTGAAAAACCTAAAAAGTCTCATCAAAGAGGCAGTCGAAGAGCATAAGAAAACAATGCTCCTTGAGGAACCGCAACCGCTTGAAGAAATTGCACTTCGGAATAACCCAAATCCGTTTAAGGCAATTTTCATCTTTGGACCTGCTGGCGCTGGTAAATCTTTTATCTCAGGTAAGTTGGGTATTCCAGAAGAGTTCGTAACTTCCAACCCAGACGAAGACATTGAAGCACAATTTGGTAACTTTGGCGTTGGTTTGAAGTTTGCAGATAAAACAGACTTGGACAACTGGAAGCAACAACAAGCATTTCGTGAAAAACTTCAAAATGCTTCACAAGCAAAAACAGCAAACTGGTTAAACACTGCTACACCTGTTATTTTCGACACAACTGGCGAAGACGTAATGAAGATGGGTGTCCGAGCAGAGGAACTAAACGAAGCGGGTTACGATGTTGCTGTTTTTCAAATTAATGTTCCACCAGAAGTTTCTATTCAGAGAGATAAGGACAGAGCAAGAACAGTTGGTGCTCCAACCGCAACTATCTCAAAACAATATCAGGACGAGGTTCAGGACGACAGAGGATACTTTCAACTTTTTGACGGATATCGCAATATCAAGATTCTTGGTGGCGACATCTATGCTAACATTTATGACTTGCGTGATGATTCACTTCTTGTTCCAAAAGAATTGGCAGACGAAATGAAAACTAAGGACGGAAAACCTTATACACCAGAGTATGCCAAGCAAGTTCTTGCCAAAGCGACCAAAGACCTTACAGACTTTCTTGATGGTTCGACTCGTGAACCTAAAAACAAGAATGGCAAGATTCTGTATAGGGGGATGATGGCGCTTTTAGATAAATCAGGTGATAAATTAGGTAATCGTCTTACTGACTTTATCGTTGCCGCTCACGACCCTGAACTTTTGCAAGACCCAGCAATTGTAGCAGCAGGCGAAAAGATTGCTGAACTTGGTGGTGCAAGAGAAATGTTTGCTAAGGCGCAGCGTTCTCAAAAAGTTGCTGGTTACAAGCAGGGACAGGCAAGGTCGGGAGAAGACGGAAAACTTCGTGACCCAACAGCAGGCGAACTTGATACCAAGCGAAGCAAGATTCCTTTTGAGGTCTGGCGCAAGATGGTTGCCAACGATATCAAGGGTAGAGATGATTTGTCCGACGACGAGAAAAAGAAAAGAATTGAAAAACTTGCCAATATGAAAAAGGGTGACCGCTATACCGATGGTCCAAAACTCACCGCTGAAGAAGCAAAACTTCACGACCAAGTGAAGGAAATCATTCGTGAGATTCTACTTACTAAAGAAGAGTAATTTTTACTTGACTTCGTAGGACAGAAATGATATACAATGGAAGCAAAGAACTTCATAATGAACCTCATCAAAGAGGGAAAACATTTCTTTTATAAAGACAATGTTTTTTATGGAGAGAAGTGCTTCATCGTTTATTCTGTTGTGAAATGGGTCGTTGCGGAAGCAAAGGCAGGAGAGTTCGATGAAGAGCAAGTCAAGAATTATTTAAATGCTATTTCTGCTTACCTAAAGGGAGATATAGAGATGTTCTGGGAAAATGGAACGCTTTATGTTAGGAAGTTGAAATAAGGTTCAAACTAAAAAGGAAAGAGAAACCATGCCTAAAAAGAAAAAGAAAGAAGAAAAAATCCAGGAGGAGCAAGTTCAGGAAGAACAAGTTGAAGAGTTAGAGGAAGAACTCACAGATGAAGAGTTGCTTGAACAACTCGCAGGCGGTGGAGACGGAAAGTCAATCATTCTCCTTCCACCAATGACAGGCGGTAGTACCGCCGAAAAGAAACCGAGAGTCGTACCAGTTATTGGCGACGTATCGGAAAGAATGGCACTCGAAGTGGTCGCAGGACTTTTGACACTTCGTGAGACAGGAAAGAAAAAGGTTCTTGCAGACCCAACTGACATGAATTCTGAAATCATTGAGAAATCTCTCCCTATCGAGATGATTGTATCAACTTTCGGCGGTTCAGCACTTGACATGTTCGGCATTTGTGATATGATGCGTGTCGTTCAGGAAGAGTGTCCGATTATCACAACGGGCATCGGCAAGGTTATGTCAGCAGGTGTTTTAATTCTTGCCTCTGGCACTAAGGGTAGTCGCAGAATCGGTCGCAACACTCGTGTTATGATTCACTCTGTTATTGCTGGTGCTCACGGTCCTATTCACAACATTGAAAATGAGGTTGAGGAAATTAAATGGGTTCAGGAACGATATATCGACGTTCTTGTACGTGAGACGGACATGACAAGAAGAATGGTAAAGAAACTTCTTGACAAGAAAGTCAACATTTACCTTGACGCACAGCAAGCAGTTGATTTCGGCATTGCTGATATTATTATCTAAAGGAATAAAGAAGATGGCAAATTGGGAAAAACTCATTGAAGAGCATTACGAGAAAAAGAGCAAGATTGACGCTGAAACCATTTATGAACTTGTTGAGCAGGTTCTCTTGGAAGAGGGTTATCAAGACTCAGATATTATCAAGAAACACTCTTCAATGAGGTTGTCTACTAAGGGCACCAAGAAAACAGGTGGTGAACCATTTGACGAAGACCCACCAAAAGAACGCTCAAAGTCAGCACCTGCTGGTTTTGGTGTTTTGGAGGAACAGGTTGACGCAGAACTAGACGCAAAAGTACTCGCTGCTACAAAAGAATTTGTCAAGGCAAACAGTCCAGACGTAAACTTGGAAGATATTACGGTTTATGGCGACCCAAAGTTAAGAAAGATAGGAGTACCCACCTTTCTTAGACAAGAAGCGGGATTGATGGATGCTTTGAAATCTGTTCTTCAGACCAGTTTTCCAGACGCTACCGCTATCAACACTCTCCTGGCAACCGACAAGAGCACTCCAATTGGATATGTGGTTAAGAGCGGAAAGAGAAATCTTGCAAAATATGTTTACAAACCTTTTGGCAAAAACATAAACAAGGGCGACATTGCGGAAGGCATCCTTGGTGCTGCCCTTTATGCAAAGTTTATGAACCCTGAACTCAAGGTTACAGATTCAGCAGTCAAGAAAGTACTGGAGATGATAAGTGTTAGACCCGATGCCGAGAAGGATAACCCCAAAAAGGTAGACAAGACTCTCAAAGGCAAAAATGGAGTAGACGAAATTTCGTTTAGGGTTGCTTTATCTACTGGAAACTATGAAGGACTGGTGGACCCAAAATGGCACTCAGAGTTGTCTAATCACTATAAGTCAGCAGTAGCATACGTCAACGGCGAAGCGATTGTTGATGAAGCAATGCAGCAGGAAATGGACAAGAACCCTAACGTGATAGAAGTTATTTCAGATGGTGTCTCGGACCAAACAGGCACCAAAGTAGATGTTCAAGTTAAAGTTGATGGCAAGTTTACCAAACTCGGAAGCATTTCACTAAAAGCAGGTTCTAAGACGATGGGTCAAGTTGGTAGCGGCGACTGGAATAAACTTTCAGGTTTGCTTTCTGACATGTTTGGAATAAAACCCGACTCAGCACTTGAGGAACCTTGGAAAACCGCAGTTTCAAATAGAGAAAAAGCAGCGGTTATCGCAGCAGGGCAAGCAGTTTACAAAGATATTGTTGATGAACTTGCCAGGGAACCAGCACTTCGAAGAGACAAACCAGAAGAGCAAGTTGATGTTATCCAGAGCATCATGTATGGTGTCCGAAAGGCAGCAACTGGAGGCGAGAAGGGTGTTTTCTTAGTTGACTTCGACGGTGGCGATTACAAAGTACTAAACTTTGATGATAAACTGGAAGACGTGTTTAGGAGAAGAGAGAACTTTAAACTAGGGGTTAAGTATACTCAGTCTTCAAGCGGTTTTCCTAAAATTCTTATCAGAGATGATGGGAACAATGAGACTCTAATCGAAATAAGAATGAGAGTTGAAGGCAAGGGCGAAACAATAAAGAATGTTCGTCACTACGTTGAGAAAACCAAGTACCTCGGGAAACTACTCGACATTGCTGAGAGACTTGAGAAAGAAGAAAATTAATCCTTTACAAATTCAAAAACATACCATATAATAAGAAAAGACAACAAACTGGAGGTTGCTTTGAGCAAAGTCTATTCTAATAATCAAGAACTATCAACTAAACTATTGGAGGGTGTAACAACATTAGCAGAAAATGTTGGCGCTACTCTCGGACCTAAAGGTAGAAATGTTATTCTACAAAAGAAGGGTGAAAACCCAGTTATCACCAAAGATGGTGTAACGGTTGCTTCTTTCGTTTCACTTTCTGACCCTGTTGCAAACTTGGGAGCACAGGTTATTAAGCAGGCAGCACAAGTCACAGCAGACGAAGCAGGAGACGGAACAACCACTTCTACTATCTTGTCTCACGAAATCTTTCGTCAAGCGACAGCACACCTCTCTGCGGGTATTTCACCAGTGGAAATTAAGAGAGGAATGGATAAGGCAGTAACTGCTCTTACAACAGAGTTAGAGACGGTCTCACGACCTATTGAAACGCTCGACGATATTCGACACATTGCAACCATCTCTGCCAATGGAGATAAGCACCTTGGAAACCTTATTTCCGAGGCAGTAGACAAGGCAGGCAAAGATGGTGCTATCACTATTGAACCAGCAAACTCTTCAACAACTTCTTTAGAACTTATTGAAGGTTTTCAGTTTGACTCTGGTTATCTTTCACCTCAGTTTGTAACTGACAAGCGCAGATGGACTATGAGACACGAGAACGCACTTGTTCTTGTTTCAGATACAACTATTTCAGCAGTAGAACAAATCTTTCCTGCTTTACAAATTGCTTCAAGAGAAGGACGAGCACTTATTATTGTTGCAGAGGATGTTCAAGACCAAGCACTCGCTGCTCTTATTATGAACACTGTTCGAGGTACAATGAAGGTTGCAGCAATTCGAGCACCAGGATATGGAGAAGACCGACGTGCTTGTCTTGAAGATTTAGCAAGTTCGGTTGGAGCAACTGTCCTTGGTCCTGCTGGTAAGCAATCTCTGTCCAAGGTAGATGTCTCACATTTGGGCACAGTTAAGGTCTGCGAGGCGAAGAAAAACTGGGCAACATTTGTCGGTGGAGCAGGTGACCCAAGCGTTCTCGAAGAGAGAATCGAGCAGTTAAAGGCAGAGATTCAGCAAACAGACTCTCTTAAAGAATGTGAGAGAATTCAGACTCGTGTTAATCGTCTTGCTTCTGGTGTTGCTATTTTAAAGATTGGTGGAAGCACCGAGATAGAAATGATGGAAGCACTTCACCGAGCAGAGGATGCTCTACAGGCAGTTCGTTCAGCGCAAGAAGACGGAACCGTAGCAGGTGGTGGAACAGCATTAGTTCAGGCATCTCAACGACTTAGCGAGGTTCCGTTCGACACCCTTGGGACTGAGAACAACGACCAGGCACTTGGAGCGAGAATTGTTTTGTCAGCAGTTTCAGCACCACTTCGCAAGATGGCATCGAATGCTGGACTTTCAGTTGACTTGACTGAGAAGACTGTGAGAGAAGCAGAAACAGGTTCAGGTTACAACTTTGCAACAGGTGAAGTTAGCAACCTTTACGAGACTGGAGTTATCGACCCATTAAAGGTAACAAAAACTGCCCTCCTAAACGCTGTATCCGCAGCAGGCACACTTATTACCACTTCTCACGGAATTGTTGAGACGGAATAAGAATCTAGAATCTATTTACAAGGACAGGGGATAAACTCTGTCTTTGTTTTATAGAGGAAATATGTTTTGCAAAAAGAACTAGAACTTGTCCAACTACTTGCTTCACTCAACGAGAAAATAGATACAGTTGAAAAGCAGTTAAAGCACTCAACAGACTTATCAATAAAAATAGAGAGACTTGTGGAAGACGTGTCCTCTATCAAATCATCAATGGGCGAGTTACAGTTCATGCTTATGGGCGATGGTCAGAACATGGGCATTGTTACTCGTGTTGCAGGTTTAGAAAAAAACTTTGACGATAGAGAGAGGTTCATGGAAAAGACTGTTGAACCAGCAATGGAAAAGCAGCAAAGAATTCTTTTCGACTTGGAAAACTTCAAAGAAGTCGTTGAAGAGGATAAAAAGCAACGAGACGAAATTATTCTCTTGAAAGAGAGAGTGTCTAATGTTAACAAAATATTGTGGATAGTTGGTTCAGGCACTATTGGTCTGATGGCAAAAGCAGTATTTTCTATGATAAAGTAAAAATAATCTCACAAAAGGGTTGACAAATAACTTCCTATCCATTATAGTTATTATGTATTGAGAATGAGAAAGAAGGTTGATTTATGAGCATATCAAAGCGATTAGAAGAGTTGGTTTCTAATCCCCACCTCAAGGCAAACAAGCGAGATTATAATTTTGCTGTTTCACTTCAAGAAGCATACCAACGCCAGGGTCGCCTGACTCCTGGTCGCCGCCCCTGGCTTGACAGATTGGAAGAGAAATATTCTGAAGAAGCAGTTGCCGCTAGAGCGCCGTCTCTAAACACCGAACTTATTACTCGCATTCAGAATCTCATCGCCAGCATTGAAGACGAGCGTTCTTGGGGTCAAGGTTTCGCAGAGTCTGTTCTTGGGCAGGTTCAATCGGGCGCTACCCTGTCTCCACGTCAACTGGAAATTATTGCCAAGTTAGAGAAAGAGAACAGTTACTCAGTTCAAGTAGAGCGCCAAGAATTTGCTGCCAAGTACAAAGACGAGTCTACTGGTCTCCGTGCAAAAGCATTAGTTGTTGCCAATTACTATCTTACAACTCCTTACTTTCGAGACATCTGTAGAATGGTCGTCGCAGACGAGAACTATGTTCCTAGTCTTTCTCAATACAATAAGATTGTAGAAAACAAATATGCCAAGAAGATTCTTGCTGGTCATTTTGCCGAACCAAAGTTCCCTGCTGGTTCTCTTGCTCAATTACGAGCAACAGCGCCTCAACGAGCATTTAAGAAAGTAATGGTTATCAAAACCAACTACACTTCTCCCACCTCTGCTTGTGCTGGCAATAAGGTATATCAGGTATTGCCTATTGGCGAAACAACCCCGATTGTTGTAGAAGAGCGACACATTAAAACTTGGAGAGCAGCAAAGAAATGAAAATAGAAAATCAAACATCAATATCTCAGTTGCCTAAAGATATATCTAAAACAATTCAAGAGATTTCACAAAGGTCAAAAAAACTAGAAAGTAAGTTGGACAATGTTCATCCTGAAAAGATTTACGACTCCTATGTAAAGATGGATGCTTTCAGGAGAGAACTATATGAGATTGATTTATTATCTCAAAACCTCATGGACGCCTATCGCCTTTATGCTGCTTATGCTTATCAGGCAATGGCGACTATGGAACCTCAGTTGGAGGAACCCGAAGATGGTGAAGGAACTCGGGTGGAAGGAATTGAGGGTGAAAATTCTTAGCACAGGCGATTTAGTGTATCTTCCAGCACATTTTATGTTGACAAAAGTAAACGATGATGGTAGTATAAGTGAATATTGTGAGTTAAAGGAACCTTATATTGCTTTGCTTTTGAGAAGGTATCAAACTCATTCGGATTTGTTTTATCGTGGTTCTATTTGGACTGCACCTAATGATATGCTGCGAAACTACGCAGTGAAAGGAAAAGAGAATGTTAGTTACACTAACTGAGGTTGTTTCCAGCAACGCAAACCATTATGGTTCTTCGGTGGCAAGCAAAACCTATACTTTGCGTGAAGTCACTGTTAATCCAGCACACGTAATTTGTTTACGTGAGGATGCTTCAATGACCAGTCACTTGAACGAAGGTAGGATGCCAGAAGGCATGGACACTCGCCAACGCTTCACGAGAGTTATTCTTGACAGGGGGCAGGCAGGACTGGAACTTACGGTTGTCGGAGACCCGAATCAAGTGACAGAAAAGTTGAGACTCTCAACGAGAGAGTTGTTGAGAGGTTAAGATGGACAGCAGAGTTTATTACACTTTATACCTTGCAGATGGGTGTCCATATTGCGAGTCTGCAATGCAGTTGATTTCCTCTGAACCTCGTGAGTACTATGCAAGATACTATGACTGGGAAGACGTGGCACTAAACGAGGCAAAGAAGAGATACAATCACAGCACTGTCCCGATTATTTCAAAGTTTGTTGTTACTGACAATGATGAGATTCATGAAGAGTTTATCGGAGGGTACACCGAACTTGTAAAACATCTTGAAAGAGAGGCAGAATGCCAAGAAGAAAACGAACAGTAGAAGAGGTTCCAGTTATAGACGGTCCAGAATTCGAGTGTAAACTTTTGGAACTAAACGAATTTCAGACTCTTCGAATTAATTCGGAAGAAAGTGGCGACGAAACTCGTCTTGCTCGCTATCACGGTTCTAATTTTTGGAGTATAAAAGGTTTCGGTGTTAATCGTTGGGTCATCGGTGGATACATCGTGATTGACTGGAAACAACTTCTATCAGAAGGACACTCCATCGAGGACATTTACAGAGGATGTATAAAGTTTCTAAACAAACCACCTGTCAGGAGAAAGTTTCAGAAAAGAATTACCAAACCTTTGTTTGGAATTTTACAACCAGAACCTGCGAAACTAACTCCAAGAGAGAAGGACGGGCAACTCGTTCTTGAAGTTCTTATGGTTACGAACAAGCGTAAGTCTCGCTTCGTATGGGGCGAGGGTCAAAGCGTACCAGTCAAGATGAAGAGGCGTGCCTTGTTGTGAGGGTAGGCAGCCTTGTCCACCTTAAATCTTGGAATCATCTCATGCTTGGCATAATTCTTGAAACACCTAATAGTGCATCTATCGTGAAAGTATTCTGGATGGATGATATAATATCAAAATACGTCCACATTGAGGACATAGACATCATAAGGAGATAAAATGATGAAAAATATAACACTATTAGCACTATTCTTGGTTGCCTGCGGAACTATTGAGGAATTTCCAGAAAACTATGGAGACAAGCAGGTCTCACAAAAGGACAACGATGTCTCACAATGTGAGGCACACGAGGAAGAAACTAATAACTCAGAACTTCCTTACTTTTATCAGTATGATAACTATGTAAGTCCAGGTTCAACCTGTCAGAACACTTCCATTGCGATGTTGTTGGCAAAGTATGGTTGGCAGGGAGTTCCAGATGACATTACTAGGGAATGGGGTAAAGATTATGCTCAGTCGCCTCAAGGGTTGGCTAACGTCTTCAACACAATCGCACAAAGAGAGGGAATTGGGGCACGCATTGAACCCGTTCTCTATGGGACTCTTGAAGAGTTACAGCGATTACTACGAGAAGGAAAACCAACGATAATTCACGGATATTTCACAGGATATGGGCACGTTCTTGTTGCTACGGGATTCGATGGAAACTCATATACGACCAATGACCCAGCAGGAACATGGTCAGAAAGGTTTATGGGAGGCTATTTAGGAACAGGTAGTGGGAGAGGTGTCCGTTACAGCAAGTCTGCATTTGAAGCAGCAGTTGCAACCTCTGACGGTTATACTCACCTTCCACTCTGGTACCATCGTTTAGTGGAGTGAGATTTAGTGAAATTATCCAAAGAGGAGTTAGAAGAATACTTTTTCTTGGACGTAAGAGAAGAGTCGGAGTTTGAAGAAAAAAACATTGAAGGTTCTTATAACTTGCCGAGTAGAAAAGTCAGAGCAATTGCCACGCCAACTTCTCTTGGATTTTGGGAAGGTAAAATCCCAAAGGATAAAACAATAGTTGTCTATTGTGCCACAGGCAAAAGAGCAAGACTCGCAGCAGAAGCATTAAGAAAAAGAAAATTTAAAGTTCTAGACTTGCAAACATTGGAGCAAGCGCAAGACTATTACAGCGCAGTGAAAGATAAAGAGCATGGAAGATAAAATTATTGCTGTACCTCAACAAGAGTTCTTAGACGCAATAGAGATGCTTGAAGAATACAGAAAAGTCTGCTATTATTTTCTCAAAGAAGAGGCAAGCAAGGAAGAAGGGACACCCTTGGTTGAGGACTTGTGTGAATTCTATGCAGGATGCACGAGAATCAAAGAAATAATAATGAAGACAATGCAGAAAGAGGTGAACGCCCGAGGTGCTAAGGTTCCAGAAAACTCTATTGTTGTTGAGGACTTAGATTACCTCACCATTACTGAACTTCTTATAGGGATTCTTAATTTAGAAGGCACACTTCTCTCCCAGAATGTATCTCTAAAAAAACATTAAAAAATAGCAAAAAAACTTTACTTTTTATAAATTTGTGGTATACTTACACACCAATAAAAAAGGAGAAATGAAATGAAGTTTTTAAAGATTGCGGGCACCTTTGTTCTTGGTGCTTCTATTGTTTCTTTGGCGTCTGCACCAAAGTTACCTACCGCTCAAGCACAAGAGTTTATTACCATTGAGACACCAATGGTAATTTCAGTAAAAAGATAAAAATCACTTGACAAAAATCAATCCGTTATTATATTTATATACAAGAGAGGCAGGTGTTGCTCTCTAAACAAACCGTGTTGCCGAAAGGAACACAAAAAATGGTAACTTGCTTATATTAAGGAGAATAAAATTATGACAAATAACACATTACCAACATTATATCGAATTCCGAATTTACTAACACGTTCAGTTATTGATGACATTTGGGACGGGTTTTTTGCTAACCCAGCACCAATGATTCAGAAGGCAACTTCTGGTTATCCAGTGACTGACATTTATGTAGACGAGTCAGGCAATTCAACTATTGAACTTGCTCTTGCTGGTTTTACAAAAGAACAATTAAACATTGAAGTAAAGGATAGGGGTATCACTATCCACGCTGATGCAGGAAGTACAGAAGGCGAGTCTACTTCACGTAGAATTGCCAGACGTTCTTTCTCAAAAACGTTTTACGACTACGGCAACAAACTTGACTTAGAGAGGATTACCGCTAAGTTTGAGAATGGGTTATTAGTAGTAAAGGTTCCACCAGTCCTAGAGGCGCAACCTCAAAAGATTGATATCGAGTAAAACAAAATCAGCAACACCACTCTTTATAAGGCACCTTCGGGTGCCTTTTTCTTTGTTTTCGAACTATTTATTATGACTTGGAGCGCAAACAAATGAAGAAAACACTATTGGCAGCATTAACAATTCTCTTACTTTGTGCTAATGTAGAGGCACAAGAAGATTCGCCAAAGACAAAGTTTTATGATTTTGATGACTTACTTATCAATGGTGAATATAAAAAACCCCAGGTAATGTACTTGGATACGCAGTCTAAAGTAAAGTTTGAGCGACTCCTGAAATTGAAAAAAGATTTTATACCAAAATTAAAAAACACACACAGAGACCCTTCTCTGAGATAAGGAATAAAAATGAGCAACAAGATTACAGACAATTGGCAAAAGTACTTGCGAGAAAATAAAAAAGTAGAAGAGAAGTTTTCACCAGAAGACTTTAAAGATGTCTATCAGACAGCACAGATGGCACACGTTGGTCAAAAGAGAAGAGATGGTTCGGACTATTTCTCTCATCCATCAGAGGTCAGGAATATTGCGAGAAAGTTTTATCCAAAAGACAATGTTATTCAGATGGCAGCACTTTTACATGATGCCCTTGAAGATGCTCCTGGTTCTACTGTATCGACGGTCGAGGAGATGGAAGATTACATTAAGGGTTCGATTCAAGACCCAGCATCAGCAGATGAAGTTATCAGGGTTGTTCGTGCCCTAACCCACGAAAAAGGTGGGGATTACCAGTCTTATGTTGTCGGTTTGATGGGTGACGTTCCCACTCTTCGTGTAAAATTGGCAGACATGGTACATAACCTTTCTGATAATCCAACGCCAAAATCAAAAAAGAAGTACAGGTCGGCACTGGATGCTATTGCTCAGAAGACTGATGGCAAACCTCCGAGGGGTATATCAGATGAACACTGGAATACCTTGATGTCTTTATCTTCTGAAAAGGTTGACGAAGCAGTTCTTTCGATGGATGACATGGACGCTCTCAACGATAAGGTTGACGAGTTTGGTTACACAAAGGAAGGACTTTACGAACTCGTAATAAAAGTTTTTCAGGCAATGGACTCAGGCGATGTCTCAAAAATTCTTTCTCAATTGAGAAAGACAAACGAGCAGGCGACCGTTGCAGATGTTGTTGGGCATGTAGCAGAAAAGATTTTAGATAAGGACGACGGCGAGTATCAAAGGAGTATCGTAAAACCTATCAAGATGAAGGAAGAAGGAGAACTTGATGAAAAAGCAGTCTCTAAGGCGCAACAAAGATACTTCGGTATGTTAAAAAAGTGCAAAGAGGACGGCGATTGCCCCGACGCAGAAATGAAGAGCAAAGCAGATAAAATGACTACAAAGCAGGTTGATGATTTTGCTGGAACCAAGCACAAGGGTCTCCCTGCACAGGTCAAGAATGAAGATTTGATACAAAAGATTAAGGAAGAGGTTTTGAATATGCTCGATGAAGAACCAGCAAAGGGCAAGAAATATTCAAAGACTGTGACTAATCCCAAGACTGGTAGAAAGAAAAAAGTTAGTTATGGAGCAAAGGGATACAGGATTGCTCCAGGTACTTCTAAGGGAGATAGTTATTGCGCTCGCTCTTACGGAATCAAGAAAGGGTTGTCCAAAGAAAAGCAGAATGACCCCAACACTCCTAACAACCTTTCCAGAAAGAAGTGGAAATGCCGTGGTAAAAAGTCTATGAAAGAAGAGTATACCACTGAAGAAATTCGTATGGTGATTGAGGATGTCATTGGCAAACTCGAAGAAGCGGGCAAGTGCCAAAAGGGTTACAAGACACATCCTACCAGAAAGACAAAAGAAATGTTCGGCAAACAATATCGTAACTGCATCAAAGCAGACGAAGCACTTCGCACAAGAGTCAGGGAAACTATTGTCCAACGACTTGAAGAAGAAGGCGGTTGCTACTCTGACAAAGAGATTTGCACAGCAGGTCTAAAGTTTGTTGTAAACTCTGACTCGCCAGGGATTAAAGATGTTAAGTGTGAAGACGGTGTTCTCAAGAACTGGTCTGCTCGTGCAGCACAGATTGCTTCTAAATACTGTAAAGATGATAACTACGGTCGAGGCAAGAAAGACGAGAGCATCGAAGAGGGTGACTTACAAAAGTGGGCAGACGAAAAGTGGGTTCACTCTGATGGAACACCTTGTGGCGATGGTCGTGAAGACGGTTCAGTTGAGCGTTGCAAACCAAAGGCAAAGTGGGCGAAGATGTCTAAGGGTGAAAAGGCAGCAGACAACGCAAAGAAGCGAGCAGGCACAAAGAAGGGCAAGCAAAACGTTGCTGCTACAAAAAAGGGCAAAGTAACCAAGAGTTACACAAAGAGATAGATTATGAAACAATTAATGGAAAATTGGCGCAAGTTTATGAGCGAGGTGAAAGTCACTGTGGGAAAGGTAAAGGATTACGTTTGCCCACCAGCAACTCAAGACTTGAAACTCAACACGAAGAATAGAGATGCTGCCATCCACGCAGACCACATAAAATACGGTCCATTGAATGTTGATGAACCTGGCGACTACTGGAAAGACATCGCAAAATATTGGGACACTACAGAGAAGGCAGCAAAGAAATCTAACTGCTCTAATTGTGTCGCCTTCGACATTTCTCCTAGAATGAAAGAATGTATGCCAGGTGTAACTACCGACAAGGACGGAGAGTTGGGTTACTGCTGGATGCACCACTTCAAGTGCCACTCTGCTAGGTCTTGCTACACTTGGGCAAAGGGCGGTCCTATCGTTGATGACCAAATTTCTCACGAATGGCAAGACAAGAGCAATCTATGACTTACTCAAAAGAAGTTCTAGACCACTACGAGAATCCAAGAAACGTAGGCACCCTGGACAAGAATGCGCTTGACGTTGGTACTGGTTTGGTCGGTGCTCCTGCTTGTGGAGATGTGATGCGCCTGCAAATAAAAGTTGAAGACGGCGTTATTAAAGAGGCACGCTTTAAAACTTATGGTTGCGGTTCTGCAATCGCAGCGTCATCGCTCGCAACAGAGTGGTTGAAGGGCATGACCTTGGACGAAGCAAAAGAGGTAAAAAACAAGGATATCGCAGAGCACCTCTCGCTTCCTCCAGTAAAAATCCACTGCTCAGTGCTTGCAGAGGACGCAATCAAATCTGCCATCGAAGATTACAGAGAAAAACAAAATTCCTGATACTATTTAATTTGTAAACACTGTCAGGAGGATATTATCATGAAAAAGTTTTTACACAAATTAGTCACTCTATTTGACCCGAAGCATTGCTGCTGTTGTTGCGGTTGCTGCAACTGCGAGAAAGGTTGCTGCTAAGGGAGAAAGAAAAGGGTGTTAAAAAGACTATTAAATAAAATAAGAAATTTAAAACCGATAATGATTGAGAATTCCAAAGTTCCAGTCTTTTTATCACACTTCGCACCAATAGACATTTGGGCTATATCTTTTGGTCCATTTGTCTGGTGTCGAGGCATCATGTCTCCAGTAACCATAAGGCACGAGCGAATCCATTTTGCCCAGCAGGTCGAGTGCCTATTCATCGGGCAATGGATATTATACGGGTGGTACTGGTTGCGAGGTGTCATGGCAAAGAAGTCAGGCAGAGAAGCGTACTATTCTAATGCATTCGAGGAAGAAGCATATACGCATGAGAACGACCCTTTGTATCTTGAAAACCGTCCGTTCTACCACTGGAAAAAATACATCTAAAAACTAATTACTTTACAAGACATTAAGTTTATGTTACTATTTTAGTAAAGGCAAATTATGTTTGAAGCAGTCACAATAATGGTGCTGGCATCCATCATCGGAATGCAATGGTACACCATCGTAACCTACAAAGAAAGATTTGAGAGAATAGGAAGAATCATAAAAAAGATTCAAGAAACCAAGGAAGATAAGGGACACACTCACAAAACAGAGAAACCCAGAATCATTCAAGGCGACATGGACATAATTCATAAAGGACAAAAAGCAACTGTCCAGGCACTTATATATCCAAGAAAGATGAAATAAAATGCTTAAACTATTGATTCCATTAGTCTTGCTCTTTGCTTGTCAAGACGAAGTGACACAGTTCAGCGAGACAGATAGTCAGCAGCGAGCAGTAACTGGGGATATTATGTCTCCTGATGTTCAAATTGTTCAACTACTTCCAGACATTACAGTGGATGCCTACGTTGACCCTTGCGAGGGAGTTCAGAACACAGATGATAACTACTGCCAATGTCACCCTCGTTGCTGCCAAAGGCAGACCTGGTATTGTCCTCCGAGAGGTACGGAGATACTTGCCAAAGAAGCAATCCTAGATATCTGTGGCGACGACTATGTTCCCTGTGATAGAAGCATAAACGATACTTGTCCACCAGCAGAGATTATTTTTGAAACGGGATGTACTCATGCTTTTGATTGCCCACCAGGGATAAATGAAGACTTTACAATGTATTACGATTGTGAGATTGAAGGTAGACCAGGAACTCAGGAGGTCGTCTGTGATAAGGGTAGACTTTCATATGGCGAGTGTGTGTCTTGCTATAGCACTGACGAAGTGTGTGATGGTCAGGATAATGATTGCGATGACTTGATAGATGAAAACCAACTAAATGAATGTGGAGAGTGTGGGCAGTTACCACCAGATACTTGCGACAATATTGATAACGACTGTGATGGGCAGATTGATGAAAACTTAGTTAAAGAGTGTGTCACTGATTGCGAAAGAGGTATCGAAGTTTGCGAGCAAGGAAACTGGATTGGTTGCACTGCACAACAACCATATGAAGAGGCGTGCGATGGTTTCGACTCTGACTGCGACGGTAGAGTTGACGAGGGGTTGAACTGTCAGTGCCCTCCCGAAATGGTGGGCGCTCTCTTACCTTGCGGTGAACCTCCTCTCTCTTGCGGCATGGGGTTTAAGACTTGCGAATGCGACAACGAAGATTGTACTATAACAAAAATGTCAGACTGTCTTGCACTCTGCGCTTGGTTGCCACCAGAGATAGTCCCAGAAGACTCAGAGGATACTTGCGACGAGACTCTGGGCATGCCAGTAGAACCTGAGATGTGTAACAACTTTGATGAAGATTGTGATGAGTTAATTGACGAGAGTTTAGAGAAATCTTGCTACTCTGGACCAGAAGGAACAGGAGGTGTCGGCGTTTGCACTCCAGGAAATCAGATATGTCAAAACGGTCAGTGGTATGGGGAGACCAGTAGCGGCAATTACGTCCTTGACTTTTGTGCAGGCGAGGTTGTACCAAGCAGAGAGATATGTGACGGAGCAGACAACGACTGCGATGGTACGACAGATTTTGGTCAAGTCATACCAGACACAGATATTCTTTTTATTTTGGATTGGTCTGGTTCTATGGAATATAACATCAATGCCGTAAGAATGGCAATGACTAGGTTCGCTACTCAGTTCTCTGCGGAAGGAAAGTTAAAGTGGGGATTGATTACAGGACCGAGAGTTTTCCCAACACCTGGGACAAGAAACGTTAACCTTCCAGAATATTTGAGACTAGATTCTGACATCACAGATTTTTCCACTTTTATGAGCGCATTTTCTTCGGCAGGTGCATTTGAATCAGGTTCTTCTTCGGAGATGCTCAGAGACGCATTGTATTTATCTGTTCGCTCTATCGCAACGACTCTGCCTTACGACTTACAAGGAGCAGTATGGGGTCAGTCTATGGGTCGGGATATTCACTCTATTCCAGAATTAAAGTTTTTTAGAGTAAACTGGAGAACTGATGCAGATAGAATTGTAATATTATTTACTGATGAAGAAGACCAATCTTATATGTCGCCAAAGATTCGGAAACCAGAGGTGATTGAAGCACTCGGTTCCTCTCCGAACACTAAGTTGTATGCCTTTACCAACGGAGGTTTTCAGGGGAGAACTTGGGATGATTACGTTAACGAGACTGGTGGTGAAAGATTTGAATTATCTTCTAGTGCAGACCAGATGTATGAAGATTTAATGTCCATACTTGATGAGATTTGTCTGCCAGATGAGTCTGCATCACTTCCTGCCGAGGAAAACTATTTCATGCCTGTTAGTTCTAAAATTCGTCTTGATTTCACGCTACGAATGTGCTTCTAAAGACTACTTATAGTTAGATAAAATTAGGAGACTAGCATGTGTATTATATGCGTTGAATTTGAAATGAGTCGCTTAACTATCAGTGAAGCAAGAAGAAACCTTGCCGAAATGAAAGAAGTTCTTGACGAGGAACACGTAGAAGAAATTGAAAAACTGCTCGATGAAAAGGAAGCAGAAAGAATAAAAAAGATGGATAACGAAGAATTCAGAGAAGAGTTCTCGGGAATCATAGCAGACGGGTCGGATTAATTATGAAAAAGATTTTAACAGAGTGGAGAAAATACCTCCAAGAAACAGCGATGACGGACAAAGGTTTTCCAATGAAGGTTTATTACGGAACAGACATTCAGAATTTACCAAACATCAGAGACAACGGAATCGTAAACTTGCCAACAGATTTAGATATTGAGCAGGACAAGATGGGCGTTCCGACTTGCTCTGACCCTCAAGATGCAAAATCGTTTGGTAACGTCGTTCTAGAGATTGATGGGGCATTCCTTGAGGGTTCGATGCAATATGAATCTTATCCAAACTCAAAAGGGTGCAGGGTGAGAATGAAGGATTCAGCAGCAATGTCAGGTTCTGGTGTCGATAACATGGTCGATACTCTCGGAACAAACATTCCTTTTGACGCAGTTAGAAATGTAATTTTCTCAGGAACACCTAACCTAGAACAGTTGAAAGAAAGTGGGTTTGCGAATGTTGAAATCTCTTCTTTTCCAACAGAAGAGGGAGAGATAAAAACTCTTTACAAACCACAACAAGAAGACTGAACTATTTACTTGTAATAGCGAGGTTTTATGTTGAATGACGACAAAGCATAGTTGTGAACAAGAATTCTCAATTGGAGACTTAGTTCGACTAAAAGGGGATGACTTCTTATCTCATGGAATCGGACTTATTCTAGATAGGCGAGACGATTCGGCAGACATTATAAAAGATTTTGTAAAACAACTTGGGATAGACCCAGAAAAGGATAACGATGTGTCGGACGCTCTCCAGGCAGCAGACAAATATCTATTAAATACTTCAGTATATTTGGTTCACTGGCAAGGAGGTTCAACAACAAAAAATGTTTTTAGAAATATTTGGATGTTTTATAACGAAATAGAACTACTTAGCAAAGTTAGTTCTTCAAAGGACGAAAATAAGGGAGAAACAAAATGAAAACAATTATCGCTATGGCAGTACTTTTGACAGCACCTTGGGCATTCGCTCAAGAAACCATCATGCCCCCAGCACCAGAGAGTGAATTGAAGATTGTTCCTGCGGTAAAGACAACTGCCTCGGTCTACGGTGAGGACTACACAGTTGCGAGAGACGAAGACGGTAAAATCGTTTTTGTTAAAACAGAGGTGAAGGAGAAATATATCCGTCCCATCTTAATTCAAGTCGAAGAACCAGAAAATAACCAATAAAACACTTGACTTTCACATTAACTTCCTCTATAGTAATACCATGAAGAAGGAGGAAGAATGTCTGAAGAAGCAGAGACGTTAAAACAAATTGTAAAATCTAGGGGTTTTTATCTCGGACCATATAATGGAATCTCTGAAGTGTTCGACAACGACCCTTGGTTCCGTTGTTTTTATATGGAGATTGCGGCACTTTACGGACTACCAGTATCTCAAAAACATGCCTATACAAAGCAGGAGAGAATTCTCTCTGCTTTTGCATCCATAAACATTAGTATTGCTTTGGAGCAGAACATTAAGGTTTGGCACCCTTGGTGGAAAGAGAAACGTGAAATCACACCAGAACTTGCAGAAGAGTTTTGCAGAATGTATTATGAAGATACTGGCGAACAAGTTGTTCCATTAATGTAAAAAAGTTATTGACAAACCATAATTCATTTGCTATAAATAGAGAGTAATCAACGAGGAGTTCTCATGCAACACCCAAATTTCACAAATGCCTCGGCACGACGCTTGGCATTTAAACTTATAGATAGAAGTGAAGACAAGATACAAGAAGTCTTGTCTAATTTAGAACCAGAGTTCAAGAATGCTATTGTAGCAGAACTCGTAAAGAGAAGGATTGAAAGGGGTCGTAATGCCCAAGCAGAGTAAACCTATTTTAGTTGAGAACAAGCGAAACCGTAACGAGTTTCGTCATCTAACACCAGCGGATATTGCTTCGCACCATGAGCATACTATCCGCAAGATAGAAAAGGAGTAAATGCTTTACGAGTTATGGGTTAAAGGAGAGTTAGGACTACATAAGGACAAACCTTTACTTAAAGCAGTGTTTCCTTCCGCAGTATCAGCGGAGAGACAAATGATAAAATTATTACAGCAAGGACACTGTGCTTTTGTAGTAAAAAAGAAGTTACCAAAAACTATTTAATACAATGCCCTCTTCGGAGGGCAATTCTTTATGAAAGAGGAGAAAGAAATGGCAGACAATAAAGAATCAGTAGAAGCATTGAAGATGCTCAACATCGAGACAGTTCATTCAGATGGAAACTTCGAGTTTAAAGTTGAAATGACAGAGGAGTTTGAAGATTGGTTCAAGGAATCTCAAGGACTAAAGAAGTGGTCAGAGAAGCGATTCAACGAATGGTTCAAGGGACTTATTTCAGCGGGCATCCCAGAGGTTCACTCAATTCTTCTTGGCAACGCTGTAGAGGCAAGCACTGGTGAACCTGTTACGGAAAACCAGTGATTGATGTAGAAAAAGAGTTTAATCAGTTTCAGAAAGAGATGTGGTCTCACGAAAAACCTCTTCTATTCGCTGCTGCTATCGTTGAAAAACTTTTATTAGAAAATAAAAAACTTCATCATGCTCTTTTAAAGACTCTAGAGCGAAACAGAGACGAATTTATTGAAGATGTTAGGGCGAAACTAGACTTTAGTCAATTCGAAAACGAGGAAAACTGATTTTACCATCCTATTTACAACAAGTAACTGGAGGGTAAGAAGATAGAATCGCCTAACTTAGAGAAAAACTTCGAAGAAATAGAGGCACTTCGACAAGAAGTTGAGAAACTCAGAGAACAAAACGAAGAATTGAAGAAGGCGCTTTTGAGTTCTCTTGATGCAAGAATTTATTCTCTCTTGGGTCTGTGTGGATTCGCAAGAAGAGAAGATTTGAACGAATCATCGGAGGACTGATTGAATGCCTTTTCGTGTTGGCGACCTGGTAGCAGAGGACCATTCTCTTTATTGGAAGTTTTACCATAAGTCTTTTATTTTCATTAATGAGGAGTCTGACCCCTCGGAGGGTGAAGCAAAGCAGACCATAGGTATTGTGATGTCTGTTCACAAGAGATTTCCAGATGCCTTTTTTGACATACCTTATTATGTCTACAAGGTAAAGTGGTTGAACGCACCTGCTGGAAACTATTGGGATGATAAGTATTTTTATGAAGATGAATTGATTCTTTTGTCAAGGGTCAATCCAGATGAACCAGACCCAGAATACGAGGAAGACATAGACTTCACTGAGTATGATGAGGAAAAGGAAGAAGAATGAAGGTTGGAGATTTAGTGGAACTATCGAGTTACGCAAAGAAGTTGAAGAGAAACGTGTCGCTTGTAAATAAAGTTGGCATCATAGCAGAGGTTATGAATCCATCTTCAATACACGAGATTTATGATATTTATTGGATTGGAGGAGAACTTCAACCGATATATGATAGAAAAGAATTAAAACATTTTAGGAGAAAGGGATAAATGGTTATAAAGGAAGGTTCCAAAGGAACAGATGTAAAAGAACTTCAAAGAGCATTGAAGGAACTAGGGTATAATTGCGGAATTGCAGACGGGATTTTCGGAATGGGCACAAGAGTGCAGGTAGAGAAATTTCAGGAGGACAATGATTTGTACCCAGATGGCATCGTTGGTTCAGGAACTCTTTCTGCTATGAATCCTCAATTACCTGATAATTTAAAATTTCAAATCGACGGCGAACCAGACCCAGATGAAACTTTTATAAAATTACCTTGGACTAAGGTAGAAGCAGACAAAGTAAAAGGTTCAGGCGGTTATTCTTATTTTCGTCTTCGTAAAGACGCAGCAGAGGCGTATAACGCTCTCAGAGAAGACGTTCTCGCCCTCGGAGGCGTAATCACGTCAGCAGGAGCAAAGCGCCCTCTAACGGACAGTAAACCGATGGCAAGTCGTTCTCTAAAATCTCTACACTACACAGGTTTGGCGTTCGATATGGCACTTGACTCTGGTATGAACAATCCCAAAAAAGAAATGATTGTCATAGAAGAAGGTGAAGGTAGAAAGTGGAATGTCTGGTGCAGAACTGAGAACGAGAATGTTCCAGTTAGGAAGATACAGGCATACACTTATCAGAACACTAAGGTTGTTGTGGAAGATAGATTCTTTTCTTTTACTGAACTTGCTGAGAAGCACGGTTTCAAAGGCATCTCTGCTAGACGTTCGTTCAAGAAGGGTGGCAGTTATCTTGGAGCAGAGTGGTGGCACTTCCAGTATGAAAAAGCACTCACCCCAGGTGTGTCAACATTTGGTGGAGAACTATTAAAATTATATTCCCTTGCAGAAGTTAAATCAACCTTCAAACCTTGGGAAGAATCAAAGAATTGTATTTGGAAAAAAAGTTGGTTTTAATCCTTGACATTCCCATCACATTATAATATAGTCTTCTTGTAACTACGAGGAGGAACTAAATGTCTAATCTAGGATATGCCTGTATTAATACAGTGCTCAATACTTTGCCTAAGTCTAGGCGAGTCACAACTAATCGCTCTATGGTCAAGCGAACATTCAAGGAGCGAGGTTTGCCTTATGCGTCAGAACTTGCTCTTCAGAACTGCAAGGACTTGCTAACAGTTCTCAAGTGGAATCACGCCAACGGTATACACTTCTTCCGTTTATCATCAGATTTATTTCCTTGGTCGTCAGAGTACAACATCTCAGACTTACCAGACTACGATGACATCTGCCTTGCTCTACAAGAAGCAGGTGACTTTGTTCACGACAATGGTCATCGCATTACTACTCACCCAGGACCATTCAACGTACTTGGTTCTCCCAAGGAGGACGTAGTGACCAAGACTATCAAAGAGTTGAATACTCACTCTGAGATATTTGATATGATGGGATTGCCCGATAGTCCCTATGCCAAGATTAATATTCACGTTGGTGGTACTTACGGTGGTGACTTTGCTGGTACAGCAGAGCGCTGGTGCCGTAACTTCTTTAAACTATCTGTCAACTGTCAGAATCGTTTGACTGTGGAGAACGACGACAAAGCATCTATGTGGAGCACTCGTCATCTTCATGACTATATTCACAAGGTTATTCACATTCCTATCGTGTTTGACTATCACCACCACAAGTTCTGTACTGGTGGGCAGACTGAGCAAGAAGCACTAGAACTTGCTATGTCTACTTGGCACGGTGTTACACCTGTCGTACACTACTCGCAGGATAGAAGCGTAGAACACAATGACCCTAAGATTCGTCCACAGGCACACTCGGACTCTTACTGGACTGCTATTGAAACTTACGGACACAACATTGATGTTATGTTGGAGTGCAAACACAAAGAGCAGGGTCTGTTCAAGATGCGTCAGTTGCTTGAAGAAAAAGTTTCACTCGCTGCTTAACAGATAAAGATAAGATGTTATAATAAATAAAACAACAGAAAGGGACTGAAATGTCTAACATCATTGCCGACGTAGTTGTTGATGTGCAGCACGGAGATTGCGGTAAAGGTAAGATAACACATCATCTTGCAAGAACAGGTGATTACACACACGTTGTTCGCTACAATGGCGGGCACAACGCTGGGCACACCATCTATCACGAGGGCAAGAAGTTTGTAACCCACGTCATCCCTTGCGGTGTGTTCTTTGGAATAGAATCCATCATCGGTCCAGGGTGTGTGGTGAATCCAGACAGACTGCTTTCAGAGATGAAAGAGTTGCGAGATGCTGGTATTGATATAGATAATCTTTTGTCAATTGCTAAAAACGCTCATGTCATTACAGATTGGCACTTAGCAGAAGACAATAAAGATAAAGCAATTGGAACTACCAAGAGAGGCAACGGACCTGCTTATCGTGATAAATACGGTAGGAAAGGTGTG
>CEOO01000632.1_pt1 | contig 34637 bp, 25 predicted proteins | sample 530321 | NCBI WGS metagenome assembly CEOO01 (sample SAMEA2619927, study PRJEB7988) | marine metagenome | biome: marine biome (ENVO:00000447); feature: surface water layer (ENVO:00002042); material: "saline water (ENVO:00002010), including plankton (ENVO:xxxxxxxx)" | depth 5 m
ATCCACTGTATCAACTATTGTACTCCAGTTGTCACAGGCATTATAGTACAAAGGTTCATCAAAAACATGCTTGGGTATTTGTTTAAAACTAGCAATCTGACTGCTATTCCAGTTTTCTATTTCTATAAATTCTACATTTTTGCGATTGCTGTGTTGTATATACTCCTGTATATACTCAGCTTCATAACCAAGTGTAATGTAAATTTTGTCTATATCCGCAAAACTGTTGATAATATGATCTATTACTGCACAATCGCCTATGCGTATTAGTGCTTTGTGAAATTTTGTATATCCAACACTTCTTGTGCCAGGACCACTGCAAGGTATTAGGAGATTAGGCATGCAATATTAGCCTCATAGTTGTCATTGAATAACACTTTGCTTCCTGCTACCAATGTTATATTTGGATTATCTTTGTGTTCAAGCACTGTACTGATCTTCACACCGCCATCTATTGTAACTGGTCTTTGTGTGTCTGACAGTGTAGAAAGGTCATAAAAACTATCTTGTACTTTTATTCCAGGATTATATGCCATTAATAAAAATTCATCTACATTTAATCTATCGCAAATTCTATCAATTTGTGCTATTGTATGATAAGGCTTAAACGCTAGATGCAGTCTTTTATCTCTGCTTAAAAAGTCAATGCACTGTTGCTCACTGTGAAAACTTTCGTAGTGTGCAAATATTTTATTTGCTTTTGTTTTTAGTATTGCGTCCCAGGCGGGATTGTTACAGGCTATCATTGCATGTACATCAATGTGTTGTGCATAATCTATTTCATCTATAGCTTCAGGATGCACACCCAAACGTGGAACAAAGTGTCCGTCCATACAGTCCATGTGTACGCTCATGTTGTATTTTTCTTTTAGTCGTGTATAACTTTGATAGATATTGTAAGGTCTATCACAAATATAGCTTAAACTGAGTTGCATGTAAAATCCTCTATTATGTTGTCTTTGATGACAACTCCTGTTTTAATACCTTTTTTAAAATTTAATCTTTCTTCTTCCAAGTATAACGTTTCACTGTATGCTCTAAGATCTTCATAGTTTTTGATGACTTCATGTTTGGGAGGACTTACTTCTGTATGACTTTTAAAGGTGATTAATACATTTGGGTCAGTCCAGCACAGTCCTATATTAACCCAATCTTGTTTAACATCTCTTGTAAGTGTATCATAATTAATCCATTTGTCCACTTTGAGATTGTAAATGTTATTTTTTAATTTGAACGTTTCCCAATAAAAGCCTCTCCAGTAGTTTCTAAATTCATGCTCGCCGATGTAAATTGGATTTATGTCTTGTTCACCTGCATACCATTGATTCTTATGCCTACTCACACACATGCTTGCTGTTAATTCAAATATATTTTGTCGCCAACATACTATGGTATAGTCAACTGCACTGTTGAAATCATCTAGTAGTCCCATTTCTTTCATATCAACCAAATGAACTGTGTGATTTTTAATAACACATCTGGGTGTGTTTATAAATTCTTGCAAATGTTTGTGAAAGAATCTATTGTCTCTAAAATTACTGTTATAGGGTTCATTACCAAATTCAATATCTTGGTTGGTTGCATAGTATTGTCGAATCACGTTGAATAGGTATGTAGTTCCGCTCCGTGGTTGCCCAAGCAGATGTATTCTCATAGCCAGCCCTCGTATTCCGGAATAATGTCTACAATACGTTGTTTCCTAATAGGATCATATGTACGAACTCTTGTTTTAAATTCTTCCCAATCTCTGCCTGGACTACCCAAGTCGTTGGTTTTTAAATGAGTAAGTATACCATCCCATGTTTTTTCGTGCATCAACTGTTCCCAATGAGGTTGCCATTCTGTGTCTATTTTGTGTAAAAGTTTTTGTTTTAATTCAGCAGGCATATTGGTTACACATGCTCCGCCATCATAAACAATATTCAACCAAAGTTTGACTTCACCTTTGAATTCACGTTCATAATATTCAAAGCTACGCATTAGATCCCAAATACTATAGTTGCTAATACTGTAACTGATTTTAGGTCTAAATCCATGATCCCAAACAAAACGTTTGAGTGTGTCTTCAAACACATTCCATTTTCCTGGATACCTTGCATATTCAAAACAAGACTCTATACCATCAGCACTGAATAAAAAATGCACCAATTTAAAATGAGGCCAAATGTTTTCTATTGCATGTTTAGGATAAACACTGCCATTTGTTGCATAGTTTAAAATAATATTTTGTGCATATCCTCTTTCAATTATCTTTTCTAAAAATTTAAATTGCTGTTTGATTAAAAAAGGTTCTCCTCCATATAAATCAATTTGATCAATGTGAGGTAATATTGTTTCTAGTTGTTGCCAATATTCTTCATTTTCGTACCATTTAAAATTTGTATTTTGTTTGTTACTAAAGAAGTCTTTATAACCTGCTTGTCGCATGTCATCTACCCAACGACTGCTACTCCAAACATTACAAATTCTACAAGCAAGATTACAGAGGTTGCCCAGCTTTAGGTCTAAGTATCTATGTGTAAATCTATTTTGCTCTATCATTAACCCTTGATTAGCATACTTTAGATTTTCTCTCATGCGTCTTGTTACATTACCATCTGCTTCTTCAATATAACATTCTTCACAGCCTCTAACAGGTTTATCCTCAAGTGCCGCTTGACGCATTGCACGAGCATCTTCACTGTCAACTATGTCTTGAATATTGTGTGTTGCCGCGTTAAAAGGTACACCGTTTTCGTCTTTGTAAACAGTTCTACTTACACAACATGGTGCGACATGCCCAAACGATTTGATTTCATAATGTAGGAAAGGTAAAGCACAAAAATGTTTTGTTTTTAGCTTTCGTCCATCATTTGATAGAGTATAATCTTTTTTCATGTTAGAAGAGTTTCAAAACCTTGTTTCTCTACTAGGTATTATTTTACTTTGCTCTTGCTAGTACTTCCACACGAACCCTTGTTGCAACTAATTCTGCATCTGAGGTCCAATTGTCTTCGCCGTAAGCATTTCTCATGCTCTTCCAGACTTCTAATACACTAGCATCTGAGGAGTCTTTTCCTGCTCTGCTTAGGGCTTCCCAGATTACTTCATTTAGAGTTTTATCATTTTCGATACTTGCCATTTTAGTTCTCCTTTATAATATAGTGTATTTATGGAGATACTAATTGTTTTTTACGCTCGTTATACCAATCTAACCAACTGTATTTCCAGGTTTTGCTTGCTAGTTGCATATTGTTTTCATCATATAATGCAATGCCACATATATCATCATAGTTCCACAGTTCCAACATTGTTTCAATATTGTCTTCTGGCAAGTCGCTTGCCCTTCTGTTTAGATCTCCTAGGAAACACCAACCCAAGCTGAGTGTTTTATCTTTTATATCAATTTGCTTTTCCATACACCATTTTTTAAAATCGTCCCAATTTTCACCAGGATGTCCGTGATTAAGGTTTACATCAAACTCTCCACTCAAATAACGAATACCACTGATATTACTGTTATAGATATCCTCATCTTCGTCATGCCAGGCTTCTCTGTGTGTTTTACCAGTCTGTGCATAGTGCATTCTTATTGCACCAAATGGTTGATGAATCATTTCAAAATGATCATAGTCTCCATCAGCTTCAATTAAATCATGTCTTACAATAGGTTCCATGCATATAACAACACTGCTTGAACTTTTGTTATCTTCATATGCTTCAAGTCCTCTTAATTGACTTTCTATTTCATGACACAACCAATTGAAATTGTTAACACTGAATTGATGTGACTTATCGAACTGATCCCAATATTCGCTGACGTTCCAAATCTGTCCTATTAGTATTTCAAAATGATGATGTATTTTGTTTAATTGATCTTGGTCAACTGTGTCTGCATCAAAATGTAAATCAATATTATAGTCTATTTTATTTTTCTTACAGTATTTGTTAACCTTGTCAATATGGAAGTTAAGTTCTTCACACATAAAAGGAATTGTACGTTCAATTTTAGTTTTAGGATATACCCAACCATGTAACATAAATTGCTTTTCTATTCTTGCATCTGTATCTAAGTAATCTTTTTGTAATGCTGATGCCCATTTCTGCGCCAGCGGAATATCTCTTATATCCCAAACAACATTTTTTGTTGTTTCATTATCTGTGTTTCTAAATGTAATTTCTAATTGCTTGTACATTATTCCTCCAACTCTACTTCTATCTTGTCAAAAGGTTTGATTTGATAAGCATATGGATCAACCAGGGTACCAATTTCTATTTGTCCCCATTGACGTGGATCTATATGATCAACACCTTGTGCATGTTGTTCACACCAATTGCAATACTTTTCCCAATCCCAAGTTGAATTAAAGTATGGCAACATTATTTCATTCGTAATGTGTGCTTTTGGGTTACTTTGTTTACGCTCTGCGGCTTGCACATCGTTAGCTTCGTACATGTGCCATAATGTTTTACCAATTTCGCTGTATCCTAGATACAGTTTACGCTTTCTATATCCAGGCTTAAAAAGTTCCATGTGTTCTTCTCTGATAGGAATTTTTTGAAAAGGCTCCATTCTAAATCCTAACCAGCTACCATCATATCCAACTCTATCATTTTCTATGTTGTGTATGTTATCATTGAACTTACTAATCAACGGCCCAAGCCATCTGTTTTCTGTGTCGCTTATTTTATTTTGATCAATGAGTATTTCATATTCTTCGACATAATTGTGCAAATAATTTAGTGTATCTTGATTCCATCCGTCGAGTATACACTCAGGATCTATCTTTCCAATGGTATCATTGTAAATGTCTGTTTCTAGTAATTTTTTTGCTTGCTGATATAGTTCACAATATTTGTCTATAGTTTCACTTTTGGTAAAACACATACTACTACTGTATACCGGAACATCACTGCCAGCTTTAACAGCCTTAACAAAATCTTCAACTGCCGCATTGTTGTCATAAAGATTATAGTAAAGACTATTGTTTTGATATTCTTTCCAAAAGAAATTGATTTTAAATCGATATTTTATCATGTCCAGGTCCTGCTTTTGTATGAATAAGTCTATCCATTGGACTGTCGTGTCCGCATATTTTAGCACAATACATGCACTTTCCTTGTGCATATGTAGTCATGGTCCATGACTTCATTATTGTAGAGTCTAGATAATTCATTATATTCTCAAATTTGTTTTTTGTCAAGTAAAGTTTTTCAGTGTCCCAAATGCCTTGTAGTTGTTTTTTTGCATCATCTTGTCTACCACTAGCCCATAGTTCACCTATGTAACAACAAGGCATGACCAATCCATCACATTGTATCATAATTTCACTGCCTGTTTTTTTCAAACTTTTGCATTTAATATTGTGATCTTCATATTGAACAAAATGATGATTACTGACATATTCCTTCCATTGGTCAGGAGGATTGCCCACATATGCAATAGGATCTTCAGTGTTTCTTTCCATACCCACAGGTGCATTCACGTACTGTAAATCATCTGCCGCTTCTATATAATACTCCAACTTACCTTGTGCATCATATACACCTCGCTTTTGTATTTTGTTGTCCCATACCAATCCATCAGGACTTTTAATACGAACACTTTTAAAACCCATGTCCTGTGCTCGTTGTTTTACTTCTTCAATCTGATGTTCATTGTGTTTAAAAACTAAGAAGTCCCAATATGCTATGCCTCCTGCTTTAATAAATGCAGTTGCATTACGCATGAGTTTATTCCAATCTACATTTCTTCTATACAATTCATTTGTATCTTCCAGTCCGTCAATACTGAACCACATATAATGCTTGGGATCTGTACTTAATGCTTTTCCTGCTCGTGTCCAAACTTCTTCACTGCGTAGTCCACCATTACTGTGTGTTACAAGTTGTTTGTTTGCAGGAAGATTTTCAGCACAATATTCTAATATTTCCACAATATCTTTGGCGGCAAAAGGGTCTCCTTGATTACCACACAACATAATTCTATCTGTTTTTTCCAGTACATCAAGAGGAAACCATTTTTTAAATTTGTCAAATGAAATACTTGTTGGTGTCAATCCAGGTCTGGTTATTCTGCTACCAGCCCAATAGCGTGGACAAATAGGACAAGCCGCATTACAAACATTGCTCAATTCTACATGAAACTGATATTGGTTGTATGCAGGTTTACTCCAACTAAAACTCAAAACAAAAACTCCAATTTTGGAAATACACTAGCACAGTCTTCTCGCCTAGTATTGTCAAGTGCCTTGGTGAAGTGTACAAAAGTATCTCTTGCTTGCTCATAATCTATGTCGTTATGATATCTGCCTATTAGATCATCCAGCATGTATTCTGGTAATAATACATCAATATTATCTAACTTACGCTTTCGCATATCACTTGGTATAATGTAGGCTGTCTGATAATCAGGACTGTGTACATGATTATAATAATGATACAAATCTATATGGTTGTCCTGTAACCATTTCCAAAGTTCTTCAGCATACATGAAATTGTATACATTTATAGTTTGACATATAAGAAGTTTTATTCTAGGATAGCGTTCTTGGAACAAACGTATATTCTTTATGCTGAGTTCCCAATCAGCAGGATTTCTTATGTAAGCATTTCTTTGGTCAACATCATCTAAACTAAGATTGAATCTAACGTTTTTAAATTCACTTAGTATTTCTAATCCTGGTTTTATCTTTTCTAAATCATAATTTAAATTTGTGTGATAGCCAATGTTTATATCAGTTTTACCTTGGTCTAGTAAACCTTGTAAAAATTTAAAGTGACGAGGGATTAAAAATGGCTCACCTCCACTTATGTGTAGTTCTCTTAAATCACCAGTGTGTGCTAGTATGTCTTGATAAAACTCATCACTGTCTACCCAATCAAAACTGTAGCGATCTTCTGCTCTAATTTTATCATAGTTGCTGGCAAGTGGTAGTTTATCTTTTAGTAGATCATATTCTTTTATCCACTTGGTACTGCTTTCTGCATTGCAACTTCTACAACGTAAGTTACAGTGATTGCCTAGCCTCAGTTCGATACTACGCAAATTAGGTGTAATGGTTCCATCTTCAGCAGTTACTTTGGACCAATCATCTTTCCATATACTGTCTCTGATGCGTTTACTACGACCTCCACCATCTTCAATTTTTTTACAGCCCATACAACTGTCTGGTATTTTTCCAGCCAGCATCTCTCTGCGTATTCTACGATAATTGTCACTGTTTACAATTTGTTCAATGCTGTGATTTTTTACACCAAGTATATTTTTTTCGCCACGAGCATCGATATTATATCCATGTCCAGCCGCTTTTTTGTGTTCAGCTTCACAGCAAACACTTGTGCTTCCGTGTGGAAAAATACTAAAATGTACCCAAGGTAAATCACATAGGAATTGCATTGTACCAATCCTTTAATTTTGGAAACACGGTTCTAAAATCTTCGTTTCTTATTTTATCTAAGCGTATTTGTTTTATTTTAAACTGCTTTCTTAATTCTAATACATCTTCGCAATTACTCATATCTTGCATGTAATCAATAACTGTTTTGAAACTTGGTTCAACAACTTCTCTGAGATATGGTTCAAGTGTATTTAAATAACTTTCAAAACTATCTTTTACTTGCTGTTTAAGATCATCATCCAATATTTTTATTGTGTGACTTCTAGGAGTTTGCAACAGATTATGCAGTAGTATTTGATAAGGCTTAATGCCTAATTCATCGAGTCTAGTATACAAGTCTGGTATTGTTAAAACATTCATTGCTTGTGTCGTGCATTCTATTAGAATTTTTACTTTGCTGTCTTTGAGACTTTTGAGATTATTTTCTATTTCTACCCAGCGAGTTCCTTTGCGTATATATTCTGCTCTTGAATCAATATCATCAATACTTGCATTTATTTGAACGGAATCAAAAAACTTCCACATGTCAATTAAGTCATATTTTTTATAGTGCAATTTCAACAAATTTGTATTGTATCTAATCTTTACATCGTGTCTATTGTGTGCTATTAGTTGTTCAAGTATGTAGTAATGCTCATCCATTATAAGAGGCTCACCTCCTGCAAAATAACAGTACTCAACATCATGTATTTTATCTTTTACCCATTGCTCAAGATCAATTTTACTTTTGTCCTGAGCATTTATAACTCTACTTTCTAAATTGAACTTTCTATTTTGAATCTTTGCAAGTTCTATTTCATCGTCATACCATTGACTGCTAAATGTGTGTCCACACATCCTACATTTCATATTACAGAGATTACTGAATCTGAAGTCCCAATACTTGAAATTGAAATTGTTAACACTGCCATCACTGTTTGTATTTGCTAATAAGTCCTGTATATTTTGTTTAAAGTGTTGGTTGTGATGTTGACGCATACTGGTTACACCATGTTTTTCTCTTTCAAAACATTTTGCACAACTTTTAGGTTCTTGATTGTTTAAAAACTTTAGCCTAAGGTCTTTAAAGTTTTTGTTGTTGACTATTTCATCTGGACTACCTTCAGACAGATGTCCCATTGGTTCATCGCCTATACAACAATGTAAAACATCACCCGATGAATTAAAATGTAAGTGTAACCAGGGCAGTACACAAAATGTTTTACTAGCGGTCATTGTTTGGTTCTTCGATATTCTTGCTTTGCCTCTTGGTAAAAATTTTCTAACTCTGGAAATACTTGTGGAAAACTTTCTTCTCTGTGATTGTCCAATAAACTTGTAACTTCATAGAATTTTGCTCTTAGTTTAGATTTTGTCCATTTGTCCATATCCTTGTCCAAGACCATATATTCGATAATACTGTTGTACTTGCTTCTTAAATCATCTTTTTGATCCTTAGGTACAGTAGCAAGATGTTGATCAAATTTTTGTTTGATTTCTTCTTTATCACTGTCAAGTAGTAGGTTAACATGATACCACTGTGGATTAGTTAATACATTGTTCAGGTGTATGTGTTGCATTTGCAAACCTTTACTGAACAACCAGTCTACAAACTCAGGTGTGGTTTTAACATTAAACAAATTTATTGTAGGACTTATACTAAACATAACGTTTTGTTCTGCTTTAGCCTGCATAATTCTATCTACATTTTGCTCAATTGTTTTCCAAACTGTACCTTTACGAATGTACTCTCCTCGAGAATCCATAGCATCTAAACTTGCAAGTACATTTACATGCTCAAAGTTTTTCCATAGTTCAATGTTGTCCCATTTTTTAAATTTCAGTTTGAGTAAATTTGTATTGTATCTTATTCTTACATCAAAGCGTTTCTTTTCAATTAGTTTTTCTAGGATATAATAGTGTTCATCCATTATAAGTGGTTCGCCGCCAGCAAAGTATACCTCTTCTACATGATCAATATGATTTTCCAACAAGTCATAAAGGTTTTCTTTGCTTACATCTCTTGTGTTTACAACACCGCCAGGTGCTGATTCGCTAGATGATCCATATACAGCTAGTTCATCTGCATTCCAAAGACTGCTTAGATGTCCGCCACACATACGGCATTTCATGTTGCACAAATTACTAAATCTAAAGTCCCAATAGTGTAACTTTACATCATCTACATGTCCTTCTTCTGTTGTTTTGTTTTCTATGTCTGCAATATGATGATTGAACTGACGATTAGCATTTTGCCTAAAACTTGTAATGCCCATGTTTTCTTGTTCATAGCATTTAACACAGCTTTCAGGAAATTTTCCTTCTAGTAAATCTTTTCTAAGTTCTCGCATATAGTCATTGTTGAATACTTCTTCAAGCGTATTATTTTTAAGATCACCAATAACATTTCTGTAGTCAGTAATACAACATTGAAACACACTACCGTTGGGCCAAGTATTTAGATGTATCCAAGGAATAATACAAAAACTTTTGCTTGGTTCTTTGTTAGGTTGTTGCTTCATTCATTTCCTCCCACCATTTAGTAAATCCTGCATTGTCTATTGTTTTTACAATATCAATATCTCTGCGTTTGGTATAACTGCTAAAGAATTTAACAAAGTCTGCTTGTTTATCTTCTACTGTATCTGTATCTTCTATTGCTCTATTAATTTTTTGAAGATATGTGATTAATCTTTGTATATGTGCTTTCTCACTATCTGTTAAGAAACTTCCAAATGCTTCTAACCATTCTGTTAGATGTGCTATTCGTTCTTGTTTAATATACTCTGGTAACAGGGTAACACTTTGAAAACTAGGAAAACGCAATATGTTTAATGTCATATGAAACAATGCTTTGTTGCTAAATTCTCTTTTAAGATCAATCATATCATCTAAAAAGTCAGTGATACTAAACAACGTAAGGTTGCTTATTGTCATCATAATACTAATATGTCTATAGTTGCCTTCTTTAGCAAAACGCACAAGGTTACGTTTCCATGTGTTATATTTAAATCCATGTCGTATTAGTTCTGCATGTTTGCCCGCTGTTTCACAACTAGTATACAAATCAAATGTTTGAAACTTTTTGCTTGCATCAATCAGTTTATCCATCATTTTATCTTCAAGTATAAGATTACTGTTTATTGCAAAGTTAAACTTTTCACCTTCGCATTTATCTACCAGCTTCCAAAAGTGAGGACTACGAGTAGGTTCACCACCAGTTACTCTTAACTCTTGTAAATCTTCTTTGAGACCATCATCAAACCATTTAAAGAATGCTTTGGTAAACAAGTTGCCATCATGTCCTTTGAGACCAAAGCTATGAGCATGATCTCCGTCATTCTGATATGCTCCGCCACCTGCTGTTTTCATGCCTTCATATATACCATTTGTTTTTATGTCATTGGCCCAAGTAGTACTGAACTCAGGATTACAGTAACTACAACTTAGATTGCACAGATTGTCAAAACTAATTTCAAGTGTCTTAGGATTAACATCTTCATCCCAACCAATATTTTTGATTGCTTCTATTTCTTCTGGAGTATAAATGCTACTTTTGAAAACTCTGTCGCTCATTGCGTCAGGGTCTGCATCTTCTACAGCCCAACAGTATGTGCATTCTTCAGGGCGTTTACCTTCGAGCATTTCTTTTCTACGTTGCTTTTTAAACTCTGTGTTGTGTATTGCTTTGTGATTTTTAAATACTTCTCTTGGTGGAATATAATGTGCTTCTGGATGATGACAACTAGCAGTTCTGCCATTGCTTAACCATATAGTACTATTATACCACTTAGCCGCACAAAATCCACAACCTACTTTGTTTACTTGATCTTTAACTTTTTGTAGTTCTTTATGTTTCATGACTCACCTTGATAATCATATGTTTTACAAATTTTGTAATACGTTTCTAGCTCTGGGAATGTTTTTGCAAAGTTTGTATTTCTTCTAATATCATACTCGTCTACATATTTCCAAAAATCACTGCGGTTCATATCTAATGTACCTATGCTATCATCATTCATAAATGCCAACAATCTTTCCAATTGGTTTATTTCTTCTAACCATAAAAATCCTGTATCCTTTGTATTGCCGACTTGATAACTTTCTGCAAAAGTTATAATATCTTTTTCCACTATTGCTTTGGTTTCATCATCTAAATTACATATAGCTAGGAAATTTGGATAACGAAGAAAGTTAGACATACAAGGCAAAACGTTTCCATCGTCTTTGTGTTTAATATACTTAGCTCTTAATTTTATCACGTCTTTTAGAAAGTGATGATATGATCCAACGCTCAATATGTTGACTGTGGTCATAAATGCAAAAACTAGTTTAAATTCTCCGTACAATTCACTTAATACCCAATCGCAGTTTTTATACCATCTATCATAATCTAAACCAAAACGTGCATACTCAGCCGCCGCTCCTGTACTTTCTCCGCTTGTAAATATTTGTAGTTCTTTGATATTTGGTCCAATCTCCTTTGCAAGTGCAATGAATCTTTCTAATAATTTAGGTTCTACATCTAAGTTTGTGTTTATAGCAAGCACTAAATCATCTCTTGGATTATCTTTAATTGCTTCCAGCACTTGCCAACAATCTTTACTCATCAATGGTTCGCCGCCTGTAAGTCTTAATGTGTGTAAGTTAGGATATAGTTCAGGCCACCATTTCCAAAATGCATCAACATAAGGATTAGGATCTTTTTTAGGAATAGGCATTCTACCCATGTCCTTCTGTGCTTCTAAATTATTGTGTTTAAAATGTGTTGGATATTCTCCATACTGATTAATTTCTTCCATCCATTTACTGCTGAGATCAGGACTACAATATGCACACTTTAGATTACATACATTGCTGAAACTTATTTCCAAATAACTGGGTTCTATATCAGTATCAGCACCTTTTTCCATAACATCATATATGTGTGGCATTGCCCAGCTGGTTTGACTTTTGTAAGTTCTGTCACTAAAGAACTTGTCTCCTTGATCTTCTACTCTCCAACAGTAATCGCATTCTTTTGGTCTTTCGCCAGCAAGCATCTGTCTCATACGTTCTTTTTTATGTTGGGTATTGTGTAGTGCTTTAGGATTTTTCAATACTTCTTCTACAGGTATCTTGTGTGTAGGAGGATGGTGACAACTGTGATTCATTCCATTTTGCAAATACAATGTATGTTGCAACCATTTGGCTAAACAAAAACTAGGACTTATACTGTTGAGCAAGTCTCTTGTTTCGTTTAGTTCATCTTCTAATTGTTTTCTACCCATCTTTTTCCATCCATTGTTTAATTTGCTCGTAAAAGTAACGATTATGTTTTTGGTCCAAGTGATTTGGATACATCATTCTAGGTTTCAGTCTTCCTTGCTTGTGCGGTAAAGTCAATACCTTTTTATAAAGTATGTTAGGCATATCACCTTGTTCTGCCATTTTGTGTAGCATAAGATCCGGTCTAAACTCCATGTTAGTAAACTTGTGTCCTTTATGCCAGCCTTGTTTACTTCCATCATAATTACCAACTGGTATGCAAATGAACTTTTTAAAAAATCCAGCATAATGATCTAATGCACCCAAGAACAACTTTACCCTGTTTTGATATTCAGGTGTTTCCATATAATCCATTACAAAAGTTTTTGCAAACTCATGATATTGTTCCCAACTTACTGGCAAATTACGATTTGTATTTGCTTGACCTATCACATGATCATATTCTTTTTTAGAATAAGCATGATATGAAAAACTCCATTGATGATCCACTTTATAACCAGTCAATGGTACACGATTAATCATGTCAGCTAAAATAAAAATTACACTTATATTTTTGTAATCGTTTACTTGTATATCTTCATCTGTTTTATTAGTAAGACGTAAAAAACAAGTGTCACCGCTAATACCACATTGTGCATAATTTTCTACATCATATTCTTTGGATAGCCAATAAGCCCATCCTTCATATGTAAGACAATCCCTTTTATATTTAGAATTATTATTTTCTATAAATGCTGATGTATGTTCGTATTGATTTACATCTATCTTTTGCTTTATAAAAGCTGTTAAAGGCCAATCCTTAAATTCCATATAATTTGTTTTTATGTCAGCATGACTATCTCCGAAGATCCACAGTTTTTGCATTAATCTTCCTCAACATCAACTGCACAGTTTTTCCAACAAATAGGATGTGCTTTTTCCTGGTCATTCATTAACATTTTAAAAAATTCTTTCCATTGTTTACTATACAATATTTCTTCAATAGAATCAACATTTTTTATGTTTAGTTCTTCATCCCACAAATTAGCATAGTTTTCTTGTTTGAGAGGCATATGATCTAACCAACAACAAGGCATCATAAATCCAGCACTTGTAAAATTAGGAAAGTTTCCTAAATCCTTGGCTTTGCTAAAATCAAATCTATGAGGCATACATTGTGGTTTAAGTTTCTTCATACTTTGACCTCCTCAGTGTGTTCTTCGCCTTGATCATATCTAATAAATTCTCTTGTGCTTTGTATATTTGTACTGTATAGATTTTCATCATCTGGCGGATCTAAAGGACCATTGTCGTATCCAAACCTACCGCTTTTTACAGTCAAGAATCTTATTTTGTGTTGCTTTGCCAACTGTTTGGCTTGTTCGATTTCATGTTGATTGTATTTGAAAGGTATGAACTGCCATGTAACAAGACTGTTTTTTGGATTTAAATTTTGTTTACAGTATGTCATAGCATACCAACTTTCATCAAATTTTTGATTCTTTCTGTGCAATGCAGTCTTTTGATCAATGCCATCTATGCCAAAAATCATTTCTGTAAAATATTTCTTGCTGTTGCAAATATCAACTAACTGGTGCCACCATTCTTGTTTTTTGTGGCTACCGTTGGTATGTATTTGTACACGTTCTGTAGTTGTATCTCCTAGTGCATCAAGTATTTCTAAAAACTGTGGATTGTAAATTGGATCACTTATATTACCGCAAAACATTTGTGTTTTAAATGTGTTGCCTAATCTTACAGCGTCTTGTATTGTTAGATCTCCATAAGCGTTTTGATAATCTTTGACTTGATCCATTCCCCAATCTAAAATTGTCCTGCTACAAAATGCACAAGCTAACATGCATCTATGTGTAGCATCAATGTTTACTTTGTAGTTTAGCAACCATTTTACATAGTCGTCATACAATTCATCAAATTCATTGTCAGTTAGAGCTTGCTTTCCAAATGTTGTCATGGCATAAACTCTCTATAATCAGTGCCATGTATTTGATCTAACAAAGTCATTTGTTCAATAAACTTCTTGCGTAACCGAGGTTCATCTAATGCTTCAGGCTTCATCCAACTTGGACTGTATACAGGCTGATTGAAAACACAGTGGATATCGTGTTGTTTGAAGAAATCTCTTATATCATCTAATAGATGATTGTTAAGTGCTTGTGGTGTGCATAAAATATAAATCTGTTCTATATTTTTCTTCATGTCTAAAATGTTGGGCCAAACTTGCTCCCAGTCTGCATTTTGTCTAAGATAGTTGAACAGAGGTCCAACACCGTCCGCACTTATTGTCACTGTTGTTGCTTTAAACTTGCGAAACTTTTCGTAGTATGCACTTAGATCCCAAGTGCCATTTGTTGTCAGTGCGAGGTTAATATTTTTTGCAAGATCTTTTTCAATCAAGTAATCTATTATTTTCCTTACTTGTGGAATCATAATAGGTTCACCGCCTGTGAACTTTATTTCCATTGCATCATGTAATTCTGTGGTCAGGTCTTTTACTTCCTTGTGCCATTTCTTTCTATTTTGTTTTCCGTAATGAACACCTAGAGGCATATCAGGATTTTCTTTAACAATTTTTTCCCAAGTACTGCTACTGTGACCTCCACATATCCTACAAGCAAGATTACATGTATTATTGATTTTTAGATCCCAAAATAATATCCCATCAGAATCTTCATAACCTTCTAATTTTTTATTATATGTTGTTCTATAGCTAGAGCCATCTCGTTCTTCAACAGTTTTACACCCATGACATCTATCAACCCAGCCGTGCTTACTTTGTTCATACATCTCCATATGTTTGCTACGCCAATCATCTTCAAGAGAGTACTTTGGATATCCGTTACCTTTATCCATTACACAACAAGGATATACACTGCCGTCTGGATCGATTGTTAGTCCATGTTTAAATAATTTGCAGTAACTCATAAATCTAACACCTTGCAAAGTTCTGGCAAGTAATCTTGTATATCCAATTTTCTAAAATCGTTGGTGTATTTGATTGCATCAAGAAAGTAATTAAAATTTTGTTCATTATATTCTGCATTTTTAAAATAGCTTTGTATACTTTTTGTATGCTGTCCAAAAGACAAACTGTTTAATATCCAATCCATGTGTTTAGTTTTAGTAGCATTGCTTATTACACTGTAATTGTAATGCGGTGGAAATATTGCATATGTATAACCAATTTGATTGTTCTCAAATCCATGTACATCAGTAAAATATTTCCAAACTTCGTTGGCATACATTATATTTAACACACTCATAGTAGCATGGTTTTTCAAAGATACATTAGGTCTACTTTTCCAATACGCTATAGTTTCTTCAACTTGATCCCATACGCCTAGTGTTCTTATATACTCAAACTTTTTACCTATCGCATCAATACTAAAACTTATCATGATACTTTTAAACTGGTCGAACATTTTTTCAATATTAGGGTCTATTGTTTTGGTGCCATTGGTGCTATAAAAAAGTGTAATCTTACTAGGATCAGCTTCTCGACAAACTCTTTCTAAAAATTCTAAATGCTCTGTTTCGTAAAAAGGTTCACCTCCAAGCACTTCTATGTATTGTAGTTTGTCTAGTGGTACATTAATTTTGTTTGAAAAATTTTTGATCTTAGCTTTATCATAAACACCAGGAAAATTATCTGTTTGTTTAAGTATGTATTGATGTTCCTTAAACCATCCAGTGCTACTATGTGCGCCACAAGTTCTACATGCTAAATTACACTTGTTTCCACTAAAAAGTGAAAGCTGTGTGAGCACTCCGTCTGGTTGTGAATCTAAATTAACATCAGCATGTATTCTTTTACTTTTTTTACCGTTTGCTTCGTCTTGCCAGCATTTTTCACATGCACTATGTTCTTCACCATTGGCAAGTGCATGTCTGACTTCTTTTATAAATGCTGAATTTAAATATCCTTTAACAGTACCAGGACGAGGGAATTTGTCCCAACCATTTTTAATAAAACAACAAGCACCCTTTGATCTTTGATCATAACCATTTGAGGCTAGCTTGCAAGTTTTAGTCTGCGATGGTATCATCCACTTCGCCCTCTCTGACCATTGCTCCTAGTCTATGAGGATTTTTGTAAACTCTTTTAAAAAATCTACTGCCAGTCCAATCTAAATCACTTATCTCTAAATCTAGTTTTCCTCTGAGGTCTTCTCCTAGTTCTACAGTTTTAGCTTTAAGTTTATTCCAATCCCATGTGACTCCAGTATTTACGCACAGTTGATCACCGCCTTCAAATTCAGGGAATAGTTCATCTCTAAAAAAGTTGCTGAGCCAATCAAAGTCTCTTACATTACGCCAGTCCCATTTGCGTCTTTCTACATTTGTCATGTGACAGCCAAGTCTTGCTCCGTAGATTGCCCACAAACCATTTGTAGCATCTTCTCCTATACTCATCCATACCAACAATCTTCTATAGTTGTCCTGATGAATACGTTTAAGGTCTTTAGGATCAACAACATCTCCTCCTTCTAAACCCATCTTGACGCCTTCACGGAAACCTGCTCTCCATGCCTGTAGAGGACTACCATTGTTCATTACATCACAATAGACATTGTTCATTTGAACATATCTTATACTCCAACAAAAATCAACTTGATTTGCTTTATCACTTTCAGGAGCCGCTTCATGTGTACGCATTCTGTTGACAACATCCACGGGCCAACATTTTATTCCACCATTTCCATATACCAAACCATTGACTGCATTTTTGCCTGCCCAACTTATCACATCTGTTTCTCTAATTCTATTCATGTCTAATTCAACATTGAAAAAATCATCTCTTACAATGTTATCTGCATCAATAGTAATAAATCTATCAGTATCGCTCATTGCCGCCGCGGCTTTATGTGCGGCATCACTGCCCCATACTCCGTGACTGCGTTTTGCCCAAGGGCATTTATCTAATAGATCTGCATAGTTTTGTTCTGCATTTGGTTCATCGTAACTAATGTATACAATGTCAAATTCGTTGATGGGTACTTTTGTCATTGTGATTGCTCCGTGGTTGCATAGTCAAAGGTTAAATTTGCGCCGTCTTTGCATAAAAATCCGCAAGTAAGTAAATCAATATCAGTATTAATTTCTATTGTTTCTTGCCATCCTATCTCTTTAAGTGGGAGATTCAGCATTCCTACTAATCTATTAGGATTACGCGGTTCTGTCAAATATATTCCTATATCTTTATATATCTTCTCGTCTTGTGGGTTGTTAAAATTGCTTTTTATGAATTGTTTGTCATCAATTTGTTTGATAGTAAAGTCACAAGCAATATCGTTGTTAACTGGTGTTGGTACACAAAAATTACGTCTTTTGGTATATCTAGTAGTATATTCAACTCCAGTAAAGTTTACTCTACGTTGCAATCTATAACTACTAAAAATTTTCCTAGTCATTATTGATATCTCAGTTAGATTACACAACCTTCTAAGAGGTGTTAAGTCATATATCAAATATCCCTCGTCGATTAATTCAGCAGGATCAATTGTTATTGTTTTGATTAGAAAGTTAGGATCATTGTTTTTTATTAGATATAGGTTAATAGGATCGTATGCTCCTGATTCAGGATTAACACTTACATTTCTAAAGAAACGTTTGCCTGTCATTCTATACAATGTATCTTGACTAAAGTTTACTTCCATCTTCCATTGATTATTGTACAAGAATATATTAACATCTGCTTGTGTTTTGCTTATAGGCACAATACTAAGTTTGTTTTCAGCTTCTTTGATCCTAATTACTGCTGATTTCTCAACAAGTTTAAGTTCACCATTGATGTCTACAATAGCATATTTTTTTGGGTCAACAAAGCCCATTAGCATTTGCCTTGCATCATCACTGTCTGTAATTAGATGCGGATGATGTATGAAATCTTTTTCTTTGTTGGTTACCGTGACGATATCACCTGTGTCTACATCATAGTAAACATACCATTTATGACTAGGCTTTTCTTTTTGTAGTTCTCTAAGTAACTTTGGTTCTGAAGACATCCAACACTTCGTCTGTTAAAAATAACTCATCACTATAGTGAATAATTCCACCACCGATTACGCTGTTTTCTATTTGTACTCTACCTGCATCTGTAACCCAATAATTCAATGAATCAGTCCAATTTTGAGGTATCTCATCTGGATTTAAAAATACTCCATGACTGTTTAAATGTAAATCATACAAATTGTTTAATCTCGTAGAGACTTGTATTTCCATATCTAAAAAATGGGTAACTACATTGGCTAAGATATTTTTGTTAAAAGTTTCTGGTTTTTTATCTGTAAACAAATGTGAATAAACATCTCTCCAATTTTGAAAAACTGGATCAGCCATTTTAAACCATTGTTCTGCTAGTACACTATTTTTATGAAAATAAATTAGGTTATTAAAAAGTTTTGGCAATCTGTACTGCACTTCAAATTCAAATCTCTTTGAATAATCTATTCTAAGATTTCTATAATTCATTGCGTCTGAAGGAATACTTATGTCACCATTTGATAATATATCCCATAATGTATCAACATCTACATTTGAGAATATCGTATCATAGTCAACGTAGATTGTTTCTTCATAAGGTGTACAATGATAAATCTGCCACAAATTCATTCCATGAAATCCATCTTTGTGAGCACTGTTTCCATGAGGTAATTCTACTATATAATCAAATGCATGTTCATAGTAACTTTGCACATTTCCAGTTTTATCTTTATCAACTATCAATGTAACACTAGCATTAGGATCACATGATTTAATACTACAAGCCAAACCATAACAATATCTAATATTATCTTGGTCAGTATTGATACCTAGCGTAACAAATCCTCTTTTTGGATATTCTTTAGATTGCTTGGACAATTTCCGTTCCTTCAAATTCTTTTATAAGTTCGGCATAATTTCTATCTAATGCACGTTTGTTCATTAAATGTAGGTTATCATTTGTGTGTTTACACAAAATATTCTTCCACTTTTCTGCTCTGTTGTGCTTGAGAAAAACTAGTTCACCAATACCATTTACTTTTGTAAGATCATCTTGTTGATCCATATTTAAAAGTGGTGTTCCTAAAAAGTCATGTACAAAGTTGTCATTGTTCATTCCGTTTAACATATGACTTGCAATACTAACACAAAAGTCTGTTCTAAACAATGCTTTTGGATATTGGTATAACAAGCTGTAGTATTCCCAATTATCTTTTACGTGAGCCCAAATATCAAAAAACAGTTTGCTTTCTTCACTGCGATCAAAATAGACTACTGTACTCCACCAATGATTTATACCAGCATTATTAAGTGTAACTTCATTTAGATATGGTATATCGCCGCCTAAATATTCAGCGTATCTATGCATACCTATAGATATATCTGTATCAAACAGATACTCATAAAAATTATTACAGATTAAAAAATCTGTGTCAATTAACAATGTTTTTTCATATGGTGTAAGATTAAAAATTTGATGTTTATTACTATTATAAAATGGAGCATTAAATTCAGTCCAAGGACTGTCCATATGCCTTCTTGGATTCATTTCATGCTCTACATTATCAATAACAATATTGTCTATAGCACGGTTCAATAGTTTTTCATCAACTGATTGTTCTATCCAACCTTGTGTGCCTTCATCTGTAATCAATGTTACAGGAATTTGTTTCATATGATTCTTTGCATATAAAGCCGCAATAATACTAAATTTAGTATAATCCAGCTGTTCGTTATTGTAAACGAACATGCAAATGCCGTTACCTTTTTTCTCAGACATAAATCACCAATCCATCAAACTTTTGATGTTTCTCGACTTTTTAATTTTGTCTGATTGAACTTTGTATTCATTCATTGATTCGTTGTAAGCACTAAGCAGTGTATCTAAAAAATCCTTTAGGTCATCAATTACTATTGGATTTTCTTTGGAATCAATAATTACGCTTTCTTTTTTATCACAATCGATTAGTGCTTTTACAAAACTTATAGTTTGTGAGTCTGCAAAAAACACACCCTTATTGTAATGTACAGTTTGTAAAACACGAATACGTTGTTTAAGTGTACGTTGTTGATTGCCTAATGTTATTCGATAATTCGCAAAGTCTAGTGCTTTTTCGAGTCTCTCGTCCATACTGAGTTTCTCCTATAATTATGTACTACTATAACTTATTTATGTGTGGGTTGTCAACAGTTTTTTAACTATCATTTGGACTTGTAAAGTCGTCTATAATACTGAATGTTGGTGCTGGTGTTACGTCAAAGCTGGTTGTACCTATTGTAAGTGTATCAGGCATTAGATAGCTTATTGTTGGTGTAATGCTTCCGTCAATGAAGTTTGCATGACTTGTATCATCTAAAACCATCTTAAATTGTACACCTGCTCCGTTGTCTGTGTATTTTCCGTATAGTCTAAACTTCAATGATTGATAGGTTGAATACAAGCTATAAGCACTTACATAAATGCCACTGTATCCGTAACCGTATCCATATCCATATCCGTAACCGCTTTTTTTGGCTGGATCAGCCCAGTCTGGGTAATTACCTTTTCCTGTGATATAGCCGTATAATTGTTGTCCATATCCGTAACCATAGCCATATCCGTAACCATAGCCATAACCATAACCATATCCGTAGCCTCCACCACGTTTACCAAGTGTTACTCCGCTTGAAGTAAACAGCAATCCTTCGTCAGCACTTCCGGCGTCACTGCCGTCTCCGTAGTATTCAGTCAAATCATAAAAACCTTTTCCTTCGCTGGTACCACTTGTTGTTGCCGCACTTTGAAATACATTGTCAAAAGTAAAATTTAAGACACCCATTTCGTTAATAACATCACTCCAGTTGTAGTAACCTGCTGTGCTACCACCGGTCATGTTTAAGCTAGCTCTTAGCTGTCCGCCTCCGTTGAAAAAATATCTTGCATCATTATATGAATTCCATAACCACTTATGTTCACCATTGAGTTGGTAATCCCATACTGTGGTTCTGCCATATCCTGCACTATTAGCCACAAACGCACTGGCATTAGTTGGGTCTACAGTTGCATGAGTATTATTTTGAAGTATATTATCAAATTTGGATCTTACTAGGTTAAGATCTTCTGCTCTAATAGGTGTGCCTGCGGCTATGGTTGTTCTATTTGCTGGTACAATAAACACAAGTACATGATCATTCACTGTGGTATGGTCAATACTAATATTTGCTCTTGTTACTAGTTCTTGTAATCTTTCTGCTGTAATTATTACGCCATTGGCAATATTATCATCAACATTGATTGCACCCCAACCAAATTTATGAGTAGCACCTCTGTTAACATCTGTTACAAGAGCTGTTGGATATTTGTCTCCAAAAACCTTGTTCACATCAAATGCTACTAGATTAAAATCAGTATTAAGTACTAGATCCCCAATGGACTGCGCCATTTACTTTGCCCCCACAACTACTTCTATTGTTCCGGCATCGTCTGTATCTTTCGATTCTAATGCTCTTCCTATAACTGCATAACACTGTTCAGCTGGTGTGGCTATTGCCATTGCATGTCCTGGTGTATTGCTTGAAACTATTCTTTGTCCTTTGACAACTTTACCAATTACTTTGCAAGGTACTCTACCTGCTAGTGCTACAAACGGATGTGTAGCATCTGTACCAGCCGCGGCATTCATTTCAAATCCTGGACTAGTACTTACTATACCAAATACATCACTGTCATGTGCTTGCATTGTTTGTGTAATTTCGTGTGTCCCACCTAATCTTACTACTGTGCCCGCTTCATATTCTTCATCTGCGGCATAACGTTCTGCAAGGTCGGCATATTCTGCACTTGTGGCAATACCTCTAAATTTGTAATGTGTGGTATTGTTCATTGTGATACCAGCTTGTATAGTTGGAAACTGTGTGCTAAGTTGTGTTACTCCATCTTCAAGTTTTTCATCTGCATGAGGTGTCCAAGCTGTAGTGTCATCTGTTGTGATTGTTACAATATTGTTATCTACAATCATTTCTATTGTTTTATGATAATTACCACCTGTGTCTTTTCTGTTTCTAAATTCAATTTTCGTTGTGCCTGCACCACTTAAAATAACACTCCATACACCGTTATCGTAAATTTTAAGTTGGCTGTTTGCTGTATCGTACCACAGCATACCTTCTGTTGGATTACTTGGAGCATTTGCATTAGCAAAATTTTCCATTATGTGTAACATGTTTTCGTTTAGTATTTCGCCAAAGCGTGTATAGTTTTTACCAATCAATCCAATACTTGTACTGGTATCAATTGTTCCATCGTTAACAACTATTGCTGTTTTACTGCTTTGACTATAATCTATTGTGTATGGCATTATCTTTTCCTCATTATAAGTCTGCGAAACTTGATCTAATTCTTAGTGTATAAATTACTTGTATTTTTCTGTTTGCACTTTTTTGTACAGGATGGAAAACAACATGTGTTAACAAATCGTTGTTACCACTGTAAATTGCTAGTTCATCAAATACATATGTGCCGTTCATATTGGTTGCAGTGTCATCTGCATCTTCACCTGTGACACTGTCAAAATCCAATGTACATGTTGTTATGACATCACTGAAAGTGTTTGGACTGGTATGATTTATTTCTGTACCGTTAAGAGCACTTCCGCTTACTGATTCGTCAACTGCCTGACTAAATGTTTGATTATACAAAGCACCGCTGGCACTGTTGGTGTTTGTTGCTTTGTATGTTACTGTTCCTAATCCGTCAATGGTTGTTCCGCCATTTCCAAATCTCATTGTAGCAATATGATGGTTACCTGAGTTGCCAGCTTCGTTTGCAAGCAAACTAGCTATAGCAATACTCATATTTTCGTAGTTGATAGCATTTCTTCTACGAACTAATACTTCACCTGATTCAGGATCCCATATTTTAATATGCCCTTCAATTCCTATTAATGATGTTTCGTTGATCTTATCTAAACTCATCGCTCTTTCCATTTAATGTATTTATATCGTTCCTTTGCCTGCATTTCTAATGAATCTATGTTCAGGCGTTTGTGGTACTGCAACATGCTCTGTTAAGCTCATTCCACTGTCGTTGTATGCTAATCTCAGTCCATCTCCATAATGTGAAAACTTATCCACTGTTGGAATGTTAGTAGTTGGACCAGTATTGATTACTCTATCTCCACTTGTATGTGCTTTTGCACTGGTTCCCATTGTTCCTCTTGTACAGAACAACAGAGTGTTGTTGTCGATAGCTTGATATTCTATTCTCTCACACCCTATATAAATTACTCCAGGTACTGCTGAAAGTGTATTTGGATTATCTAATCCTGTTGCATTAGCAACGACTATTGTAGTATCAGTTGCATTTATGTCTGTGAATAATGTTGTACATTGAGCGTCAACAATAACATTGCTTGACTGTATATCCATTGGTTGAAACTGCATCATTCTAAATGATCTTGTATGTCCGCTATCTAAGGTCGGAGTAAGCATTGTTTGTACTGCAATACTAATATTTTCAGTAAAATCTGTTGGCACAAGTTCTTCACCCCAACCTTCACATACAGGTTGTACAAACACATTTCCGTTATAATCATCAGTTATATCAGCTTGTTGTGTAGTAAATGTACTTTCATCTATGTTACCTACTACAGTAGTAAAACCGCCTCCGAACAATTCTAAGTCACATGCCCAATCTCTTGTGCTATGATCCTCATATTTCATAGTGATTACATTGTTTCTTTCAATATCTTCAATTTCTATATCTGTAGCATCACCATGGGTATTGCTTTCCATACTACTGAGTAATTTGGTATGGAATGGTTTAATGTCATTGACAAATTCTTCAACTGTATCAATACTATAATTCTGATATTTTGGTTTGTTTATCAACAATGGTCTTTTTACCCCTAGATGTGTGTAAGTGGTTTTAAATGCAAAATCATCTGCTGTATTTTGTAAAATTGCTGAGAACAGTAACTTGAACCAAAGCTGGTTATATTTTACATGATGTGTACCTACAAAAATTTCTGTTCTTAGTAGATCCATTAGTCTAGCAATAGTATTATCGCTACATGCATCAAATGGATTTACATCAAAACCAATGGCATCAAATCCGTTTCCAAACTTTGCCTGATTCCACATTTCTTCACTTAGCTGTACCGTTGCTTTTTCTTTGTATACAAGTTTATCTTCTCCATTGATAAAGTAATACATTTCTGCTCTGTCAATATCTGCTCCTGGGCTAGATGATTTGATCAGTACATAACTACCTTCTGCTGGCTCTCCAGCATCAATGTAATCTTGTTTTGTTGTGTAAACAACGTCAGCAACAGTATTTGGATTAAATCGATAGGTTACATTACCATTATTATCTTTCTCAATCAAATGCCAATCAACTAGGTTTACATAATCTTTTATTCTATAGGTTACTGTTCCTTCTACAAAAGTGCTGGTGAATGCATTTTCCCAATTATTGATTTCGTCAATAACATTTACTTCACTTAACAATGAGTTTACAGTATAAACAAAGTTTTGTCTAGCTTCTTTTAAATCTCTGTATAAACTTTGTCTTGGACGTATCTGATGTCCGTATCTATTGAACTTGTGTAGCTTGAGATCTGGCACAGGTTGTCCCCTCCAAATACGGATATCATCAATCTGTGTACCTTCAATGAAGCTGTAGTCATATATTCTACGCCAATGAGACATATCTGTGTCTGTGCTAGGAGGATTATTAATTTGATTGTCAACCAAATTAATGTAATAATTTGCACCATCTTTCACAACTGCATCTTTATCATAAAACGTTGTGTTGTTCCAAGTAGTAAATGTTTTGTCTACACTAAATCTATTGAATCCTGCCAAACTGTCTCGTACTTTTATATGCAAGTATTCTGGTATTGTAACATTTGGATCTTTCTCTGCTAGCATTAACCAATCTTGCATAGGAAGTGCAAGTCCAACTGATTTTTGATTTACTTGAGCTACTGTGTCAGCATTTACATAATTTGCAATATTAGTAAGCAATAAACTATCTGATCCAGCTTGAGCGGCCCAACTTACATTAAATCCTGTTGGATTTAACAATATCTGACTCAATTGAAATACATTATAATTACTGTTTCTTACACTGTTAATTTTGTTTTTTACCCAAAAGTAATATACTGTTTCTGTTTGTTTACTTGCAGTGTTGTAATAATCTTCCTGTGTCCAATTATAAACAATTTGTCCGTTGATTGTAATACTAAATGCTTCTCCACTTGCTTGTTTTCCGTCAACTATAGTTTTTTGTGTAACAAGATTTATCCACTCTTCAGGAAGCACAGGGCTTGCTGTCCATTCGTAAATGTCAATACTAGCACCATCAAACAAACGCCCCCAGTTATTTTGCTGGTAATCAATACTGCTTTGTTCATAATCTAAATAAACTGCGGTACTGGTGTTCCACCATCTTGTACCCAAGTATTCCCTACCCCAAGCCTCAATGTTAGTAAGACCACCATCTAAGTTGTTGAAGTTGTAATTGGCAATGTCATTAGTTGTTTTGAAATCAATCTCTCTATCAACAAATCCAAATATTATTCCTTTTGCAGGGTCATAGGTTTCTAGCTGTGTAATTGTACTTTGTTTTTCAGCATCATAAAGTTTTATATGTTCTAAGAGATCATTTCTTGCTTGTACATTTCCGTCTCTTACTTTGACCCAACTGCCAATATTACCGTTAGCATCACTGAAACTACCGTCCCATTTATAAACTGCACTTACACCAGTACCGTCATCATCTACGAAAGTAAAAATTGGTCTACCGGTTAAATTTTGTCTTATTCCACTGAAATTGTATTTGTAAACATTGTTTATCTTTTGCTGGCGATCTGATTCCATTTCTATGTAGCTGGAAAATCTTACTTTTCTCAATGGATAGATATTACCTGTGTTACCATTGATTTCAATAAACTCGTCTATGTAAAATTTGTCAGGTCTGTCAGGACTTACTCTAACTACTTTGTGTATTCCGTCTATGTTTGGAACACTATTGCTACCTCTTATAAGAATATAATCACCAACTATCAAATTATGTGCTTGCACATCACCAGGTTGTCTACTGACTTTTATTTCTGCCTCATCAGCACTTTCAATACCACCGCAAATATCATATGTATACATTCCAAAGTCCATGCTTTGATATACCTGATAACCTAGGTTGTAGTTGCCAAATTCACTGTCATCTGCTACCCATATACTAAAGATATTTGGATCGTTTTGATCTTCAATGAACACAGGATTTCCATTGGCATCTAGTATTGCATTGAATATTGCACTTGTTGTACTCTGCGTTGCGTTGTATGTTTGAGCTGTTAATCCTATGGTAGAATTCGCTGTACCAGATCCAATTACAAGTGTACTATTTGTGCTGGTAATTCTAACTTTGTTGTTTGCGTTAACGGCACTAACACCGCTGATATTTGCTGTGTTAATTTGTTCTACTATATCAGTAATATTAAGTCCAATATTAGTTTGATTTGTTGTTGTAGTTGCTGGTATTAATCCGCTAGGCAATCCTGTGCTAGCATTTGATGTACCTGCACCAATGAATAAGTTTGCTTTAGTACTGTTGATTTGTAGTACATTTGAATTATTGTCTCCTGCTTGAGCACTTATACCGCTTATTCCTGAATTGTTGATTTGCTGTATTACTTGCGTTTGTGTTAAGTTAGGTGTTGTCACTGTGGTGTTAGCACTTGCTTGTATTGTTTCAGTGGCTGTGCTAAATCCAACGTTAGTGTTTTCACTGCCTACACTAATACTTAAACTAAATGGATTAGCAGGTGTATTAGTTGTTTTGGTAAGTTTTAACCTGTTACCACTTGCACTTGCTGTAACATTGCTAATACTAGCGTCATTGATTTCCTGTACAATAGCGTTTAAATCATAAGTTTTAAACTGTGTGCCACTTGCTACTTTGACTACAGTATTACCTGTAAATGCTGTGGATTGACCTGCGGCACTTTTCAAATAAGTTGCAATATCGGCTGTGTATGCTCCAGTATTTAAAGCATTCTGTGACGCTGAAATATCAGCAGGAGCAACTACTTGTGATCCATTTGCTACGTTTGTACCTATGTAATTTGTTGCTCTAATATTGTTAATTGCGATTAAGTCTTGGTCTAGTAAGAATTGTGCGGCTTGTTGAGTGGCGCCTCCTGCTTGTACAAGATTAACTAAATGAGCAATGTTTAATCCCGCATTGTTTGTGTAGTACGTTGTTATCCAGGTTCCCCATGCCGCGGCACTGTTAGCCGCAATGTAGTCTGTTCTCAATCCTTCAATTCTTTGAATTCGTGTAGCCGCTGTAGTGGCTATTGATGATTGATTTTGTATCCAACTAGAGTTAAAAGCATTTTCATATGCTGTTTGTGCCGTAATGTTGGTTGTAGTTGCATTGGTATCGTTGAAGTTTACAGTTGTACCATCAATAATTAATGTAGCAGTATTACTTCCTGTAATTGATGGATTAGTAACAGTACCTAATTTTGTAATATCGTTGTATACTGTTGAAGCAACACTATTTGTAAATGTAATTGTAGTTGTGATACCGCTGGATTCACCAAGTATTAATGTTGAACCGTGAGGCACAACATTGCTGTTTTTGATGTCTTGTGTACCACTTACTTTAATAGTATTTCTAGTTGAACTGTTTGCTGTTTTAATTAGTGTAATTGTATTTCCGTCTATGCTTAGTGTTTGACCACTGCTAGGAATAACCGGAAGTTGATTTGCACCAGTAACTGTAATTGGATCATCAGAGGTTGCGATACCACTACTACCATCTTCATCTAGCATGGTCCAAGTCTTACCTTGGTACAATACTTTTTCATTAAACTTGTAACTTACATTTGCGTTCCATTGTCCTATGTTCTGCCAATCACCACTGTGATCGTATGCAATTCTTATTTCTTCAGGAAATTTTGTAAAATCTTCTTTGTTAATAACTCTATAATCAGTTTCAGTTAGCAAAGGTAAACCAGAAGTTGTAAAATCTCCTGCAAACAATTCGTCACTTGAATCTTTGAATGTGTTTACTGGTCTGGTTTGAAAATTATCTTCTGTGCTATCACTTACTTTAAGTGGACTTTTGTTGTCGATGTCAATAACAATGTCACTTAATACGTCAAATTTTTCACCTTTTGTGATTCTCACAGGTTGTGGACTTGTAACAAGCAATTCAGGAGTAATTTGAAATTCTAGTGTGCTTCTACTAGATGTATCACCGAAGTCAGCTATTCTAACAGCCCATTGCTCTAATAGTTCGGCACTTGCTTCCCCATCAAACAAACTCTGATTACGCATAAATGCCGACAATGCATGATCGGTACCTTTGTATTTGTAACTTCCTTTTACAAATTCATACAAGCTATCATCATCTATGTCAAGTTTTGTTCCCCAACTTGGTTTATTGTAACCTGCATTGAATCTTGCTACATCACTTAGTTGGCTATTGCTTAGTGTGTTTGTTCTGCCTAAGTATTGATCCACTTCTTTAGCGGTAGTATCATAGTTAGGAAGCACTGTATTGTCATTTACAATGTATCCTGGTGAATACAATTTACCATTCCAATTTCTTGTTCTCGACCCTTGCCAAACAATTCTTGTATGACTTTGTCCGATACTTAAATCATGCAATACATCATCAAAATTAGTAATGTTGTCAAATACAAAAATGTGTTGCAACTGCACTTTGTATAATCTTATGCCAAATATTTCACTAGTAGTATCATCTTTAACTTGGAATGTAGTTTCACTATCTGGCTCCATGCTTTTTCTGTCAATTATAAGTTCATTACTAGATATCTGGTTGCCACTGCGATTACTGATGTTATATACTCCATCATATTTTTTATCGATATTATCAAAGTATCCATCTGTACCATCATTTACTACAACTTTTGAATCATCAGGAATAATAATTAATGTTGTGGTACTTTCTCCTACTGCCCATGTTACAAAATTGCCAGCACTGGTTCTCCATTGTTGTGTGAATCCCAACTCGTTCAAATAGTAACCATATCCATTAATAAAGTCAAAAACTTCTTGTATTGAATTTAATTCAGTATTATAATCTAATGTACTAGTTTCCTCTTCGAAAACTTTATATCTAAGCACACTTACATTAGTCACACCACTAAATGATGTTGTTATGCCATCTGTTGCTGTGTTTGGTTTATTATATTTAAAATATGCTAAACTATTATCAAAACCGTTAATCGTATATCCGTTTGCAGTCTTATCAATTTTTATACCACCATAAAAATACTCTTTGTCTGGTTTGCTTGTGTATAGTACAGTTGTGACATTTTCTTCAGGAACAAAAACTCTTCCTTTGTCCTGACTGCTTTCTAAAATAAACTTGTTATTTCTATTAACAAAACCGCCAGCTTTAACAATCGCTTGATAACTTAAATTATTCAATCTTGTTTTGAGTGTGTCTGCATCCATACCATAACCAACACCAAAGTTAATTATAGCATTGCTAAGTCCGTTATAATAGTGTGTTGCATCTTCAGCCAGTATAGGATCAAGCAATGCTCCACCTGTTGCAATTTCTAACAATGGTCTGTTAAAATATTTTTGACCTTGCTTATGTACGCTTGCTCCAACAACTTCGCCATTTTCAATATATGTCTGTATTGCTCCGCCAGTGCCAAAATTATCATTTACTGATACATCAGGAGCACTTGTATATCCACTGCCGCCTGACAGTACCCTTACACTTTCAATTATTTTTCCAGTTATACTACTACCACTAATATCAATATCTTTCCAACTTATTAGTTTCAATTCATCAATATCTATTTCTTGTGGGTGATCATAACCAGCAAGATTTTTAATTTGCCTTCTTGCAGTTCTAAAATAGTTATTAAGTACAATCAAAGGTCTTGTTCTTAAAAATGCAAGTATCATTGCAATTTTACCTTGACTACTTCTGCGCCATTCAGCTTCAACCGGACCCCAATCTCCAAAAACAAAATCTTTGGCTGGTTCAGTTGGTGTTGGAACCACACCTGCTGTCTCAGGATCATTAAGTGCGCCAAGCAATGTTACAAGTGTTTGATTGTTCCAGTCATAGTTTTTATATGAATAATTAATATCATATGTTTGATTGCTTGCACCTAAGGCTGGATCACTTGTTTGTCCATATTGTAATGCTAGCAACAATGCTTGTCTTTTTACTGCATCAGTCCAACTGTAGTTTGCGTCCCACCAAGTTGGTTTTAAATTGTGTCCTAGCATTTCCCAAGGATGTGTATGTGGTCTATCTGTGTTAAAATAGAAATGATACAGTCCTCTCCAACCACCAATTTGTGGACCTACACTGCTATAGTTCCAAGTAAATTTGTCTGTTGCATCATAATATGTGTTGCTGTTTAGTTCTGTAATGTTGTTATTTGCTTTATATTTGTTGAATTCACTTCTAATTGTTTCATTGACTTGACTCCAAGTATATACTGCTGGTCTGTGTGCATTTGGCATGTATGCATTCTGATTTACAGTCAATGTTAAATCACTGCTAAGGTTATTGTAAATTCTATTTTCTAAATCCCAAAGTCCTGCATCAACAGGATCAAATCCTACTTGTTGTCTTTGAAATAGCTCAGTTCCATTGCGGACATGTACACTGCCATCGTGTCCTATTATTACATTATCTGTTGCTGTACCTGTACTGTTTTGACTATAATCGCTTCTTATCTCAGGAACAAATTGTTCCATCAATCCTAACTTTACTGCACTAGGAGGTACAAAACTTACACTTGTTCTAGGATACCATCTTATGTGTGCAAAGTTTTTACCACTGCTTGGGAAAGAATTTGCACCACCTTTGGTAATAGTGATTTTGTTTCCTGTCAATGTGTAATCTTTAAATTTAGTAAGAGCTATCCAACTGTGATATCCATTGGCGTCTGGAATTTGTATCCAAACTTGTATATGATTAAATGTATCATCATAGTTGTTTACTTCTTCTGGAAGATTAAATGTAGGAGTTTGATTTTGAACCCAACTTACGTCTACACTTTTATAATCTCTGTACATTGCCATCTGACTGTTGCCAAAAACACTAGATTTGTTTTTACCTAAATTGAGTGCTTCCAATGTTTTATCAACAAGATGATAAACTGGTAATGTTTCATCTAAACTTTCATTTAGTTGAACAATTTTACTCTTAAATTTTTCTTTAAACTGTTCATAATTTGCACTTGTAAACTGTAGACTGCTAAAAGGATTCGTACTTACATCTACCAATAGTTGATTAAGCAATTCAGTACTGTATGGTTGTTGCCTAATTGTACCTCCACTTTCATGTAATTGTACAATATTTCTATAATTGTTTGTACCATGTACTTGTCCATTGAACAAAGGATTTGAAGTCATTTGTTCTGTCAGATGATTAATCAAATCACCGTAGCTTACTTTATCAAAATTTATATTTTGTGGATTAAATTTTTGTACATCAGCAACGTCGAATTGACCTTCTCCTGTGGGAGAGTATTTTTCATGGGTCATAAAATGAAATTCATACACATCATCTTTTATCAATCCACTTGTAATGCTAATTAGATTTCCTGTATGACTGTAGTTGGTAAAGGTATCGCCATTTTTATAAACTTTTACATTTGTTTCATTTGGATTATCACTAAAAAATATTGTGCCAAAGTTTGCTGGATCTGCCGCAAGTCTATACTTGATACTTGACACAGTAGGTGTACCTATCTGCAAATCAAATTGATTGCCACTGCCAGCAGTTCTTGTTATACCAGCACCTACTGGAGATCCATTTGTGTTTACAAATTCAATTTCTGCTTGTGTAAACATTGTATTGAATGTGTAGGTATTGTTATTGTGTAAAAACAAAGTTGGAAGTTTTCCACCAATTCTGTTCACTTTTCCTACTGTAATATCTGTAGTAGGTTGACTGCTTATGCCGAGCAATCCAAATTCTTTGAATACATTAAAACATCTATCTCCAACAAATGCTGAATGCCCAACATCAATTACAAGTGGATTAGCTGTGTCTGATACAACTTTTCTAATTTTCTTGTTAACTGGTTGTGCATTTCTAATTTCACTCCACATGTTGAAGTAACGATTGTTTGTAAAATTTTTATAGTAGTAATAACCTTTTATCTCTGATTGATTACTTCTACTGCTATCGCTACTTTGTTTTACAAATGTAAATCTTTTATCTAGTATTTCACAGTGAAAATTTAAACCTGGATTGTTTCCATAGTCAACATATTCCGGATTAAATCCTAGTGCTATATCATAATCATTGTTTTGATTATGTACAAAATCAAATAATGTTGCGCCTGCAAAATCACTGTTACTATATTTTGATTCAGTATCAATGGCTATTAAGTCTGTATCATATAGCACCACAGGCATTCCTTGGCTTCTGTGTTCTTTTTGCCTAGCATATCTCCAACCTGAATTTGTTGTACTGTCTACATATAACTCTGCTCCACTTTTTGGAGCTTCTCTTTCTCCAGCACCATATCCGCCAATTGTCTGACTTTGTCCTGAATCAAAAGTGTTGAATCCATTGAGCAATAATATTTTTTCACCGTCATTAAGTTGTATAGCACCATTACTGCCATCAAAATTATATCTTTCTGTAAGCGTAATACCTGAGCCTACTCCGCCTACTTCCCATATTTTATTATTGTAAGTTGCATTAGATGATCCAAAGAAAATTATTAAATCATTATCTTCAAGTTCAACAGGAACAATTTGCTCCCAATATCTATGATTGCTTCCGTGAGTAGGATTATAACTTTCTCCGTGTGCTTCTACACATTCCCAAAAAGTCACAACAAAGTTTGGAGAAGTTCCCATTGTAACTTTAACTCTTTGGCCTCTTTCGTATCCTGTACCTGCGGTCCATTCATCACTTATGCCACTCATTATTACACTATAACTTGTTTTACCAACAATACTTGTGGCTGGATCATCTTTAGATTCTAAATAATGATCTACATTTAATTTAAAGAAAGTGCCGTTACGATATTTTTCTATACCTTTTTTATATTCAATTATTGGTCTTACAGCTCTATATCTTTCTATAGCATAGATGTTATCTGATGTACCTTGATAGATTAAACTGTTTTCTATTGTTTGTTCATGCACCCATAAGTTACTACGGCTCCATGCACTTCTGTCAGGACCATGTCTTTGCTCAACAGTATAATCTTTTGTGGTCATTCTATGTTCTCTGAGATCAAAAGGTCTTTTGTCGAACGCAAATTCATCTGCATCAAATCCACTAGGCTCTTGGTTGTTGTAAACTGTTACATTATTCCAAATTCTTTTGCCTTGTTTACCTTGATATTGTCCAGGTTCAAATTGTTTTGTGAAAACAATACCTTCTGGTTCACCGACGCCATCAACGATATAAACTGCATCATTCTCGTTATTTCCTGAAGAACTGGTTTGATAATAAGCATGTATTTCAATTTCATCAGTTAACGCTGGAGCAGTGCTAAGTGTCACTACACCGTTAGTGACTGTAAAATCTGTGTTAATAGTTTTCTTTGTGTTATTCACATACACTAAAAATTTTACAGCGTTGGGCTCTGTACTTGTGAACACTGTATTACCAGGTACAGTTTGTGTAAATCTATCAACTGTATGTGGACAAAATCTAATTCTCATACCATTTTCTAGTGTAATGCTTCTGCCGTTAAGCATTGTAGGAGTTGTGTATGTTGTTTCACCTATAATTGTGTCAATGTCAAAGAAACTTGTATATTTTAATTCATTAGGAGGCAGTACGTCCAATACCCAAAAATATCTGTGATGATTAATAAACATATCATAATTGATTGGTATATCTAATGTGTAGCCTTTTTCATTGAATAGTTTACTGTGATTGTTTACATTAAGTTCGTTATAACGTAAACTGTTAATTAGATCATCATATGCTAATACTTGATCGATACTATTGTCTTGATTCTTGTTGATCATTGCTGGTGCAAATTGAAATGCATCACTTGGTTTATT
>CEOO01005160.1_pt1 | contig 34541 bp, 53 predicted proteins | sample 530321 | NCBI WGS metagenome assembly CEOO01 (sample SAMEA2619927, study PRJEB7988) | marine metagenome | biome: marine biome (ENVO:00000447); feature: surface water layer (ENVO:00002042); material: "saline water (ENVO:00002010), including plankton (ENVO:xxxxxxxx)" | depth 5 m
GGTCCTAGTGGAGTAACTGCATCACTGCGGTATGCACTACCACGTAGGTTAAAGTTGAAGCCTGGAAACAAGTCTACCATGTACCACTGGTTGGGCGGTAGATTAGGAAAGGACAGTTCTCCTCTGTCTTCAAAGCCTTCATACTCCTCATAGTTTACTGTAAACGAACTTACGTTCACATGACCATTATCAAAAGGAATGTTCTTACGTGCAAAGTATTCATCATTGAAACCACTTACACGATTGAAGTAGTGCATAAAGTCATGATAGAATTCACTGTTAGTATCGTGCCATAGTTTATAATTTGTATCTATGATTGCTTTGTGATAATGAAACACTTCTAGTTCTTCAGTGTCAATGGCATCAGCTATACAATCAAATGCTCCTGCTGTCCATTGTTCAACACTCTGCGTAGGATTAGGATCAAGTGTTACCCATACCATGCCTCCGTGCTTTACTTCACAATGTAATTCATTACCTTGGTACGGTACTGATAATGTACCACTGGGCTTACTGATTAGAGGATTGTTATTTGTATATGCTTTAACTCCATCGCCGGTGTTGTATGCAATAACATTTACTCCTGCTATCTGTGTTGTTCTAAAGTCTCCCATGTTATACATTTCACTTGTATGGCACATAGGTATCCAAACCTTGCTAAAGATTTGTTTTTGTTCTTGTTCAAATATTGCGTGATTGTTGTAACACTCGCTACTAATATATTCTACTGTTGGTTGGGCTTTCCAGCTCTTATGATTGCGTGGTGGCATGACAGTCTCCTTCATTATATTTAAAGTATTATAACACGTAAAAAAGAAAAAGTCTAATAGGCGTTGTCTATGTAGTAATAGACGCAACTTTTCTGTTGCTAGGTAAGTTGCCAACCCCGAGCGATTATGCCGCTAGGGCAAAATCCTCATTCACCGCAGTTACTGGTGCAGAAAAATCTACAAAAGTAACGTTGGCTAGTGCATTATCGTTTGCATCTATAACGTTTGTTCGCGATAACCGTGCTTACATCCGGACAATCTCGTTCAACCTTAACAAGCCAATCGATCCTAATTCCACCCCGTCGGGGGTATATTGAATTGGTGGAGTGGCCGGGAATTGCACCCGGGTCTTGTTCTTGTGACATACGTTGCTGTCATCAATTGCAGTAATATTTAGCCGTAAACTGCTACTATTATGATAAAAGAGATAACTAATGTCAAAGGAAAAACTATGCCAAAAATGAGAACGTTTACTTTCTACGATGGTGAGAACGTAGAAACCAAAGAGTCAACAAGTCTAAAGAAGGCTATAAAATCCTTTCAAGGCGGGACTAAAAGCAAAACTGTCAGAGTAGAATGGGAAGCCAAAAAAGGTGGAATGTACGAAATGACACAACGACTACCACTAGGTAGAAGTAAAAAGATAGGAAGATAAAATGGCTGGAATAAAGCAACGAGGGCCTATCTCTGTGCAACACAAAAGAACGCACAATAGAGATGGGGAAGAAATAGAAGTAAAACCTGTTAGATATTATGGACCTGGTTCCAATGGTAGAATGTGTGGGGCTTATGCTGATACAGGTGAAATGATTCTAGCTTCAGACGGAACGCCTAAAGCATTTAAATCAATTTAATTATCTGTTGAAGTTATCAGGACGTAACAGGTTACCGGCAATCATTCTGCCCCTATTATCAACAAGCTCAAATTCTAGTAGCATCTTATTAGAAATGTTTGATATCTGTGCTGATTCAAAGGCACTAATGTGAACGAACACATCTTGTCCACCATCTTCGGGTGTTATGAATCCATAACCTTTTTTAGCGTCAAACCATTTCAGTTTGCCAACGATTCTCTCACTCATATTATTCTTTTTTATCCTTCGTGATTATGTTACTAAAGTTAACAATTTGTACTAGAGTATTTATGATTTGTGTAATATAATTATGTGCATACAAATATAGCATGAGGTTAGTCATGCTATAAATGTATTTCTAGAAATTATAAAGAGTTTTTCTTTTCTTGGATTTCTGCTCTTCTTGACTTTGCAAGTTTACCCATGTTACCTAAGGCTTTTCTTGCTCTTGCCGCCGCCGCTTTTACGTTTTTCGATTCGAAAGATTCTGACTCTTTCATATAGTTTTCGTACTCAGCTACGATCTGTTCATGAATTGTTGACATAATATTATCTCCTATATTCTTAATTAATTATTGTAATTTACGTTTATGTGTAGTAAATATGGCTTGTAGATACCTTAATTGGCGAAATTCTAGTCCCCAACGAATACATTTGGTGAGCCACCAGCAGTATCTGGACCACAATGTGGTGGAATTGGACACAAAGAATCAGCACCTGCACTATCCGGAGTATCGTTTACAACTGCTTTTGAATTTACAAAGACTTTATTTGATCCAGCACTGAGTTCGCCGCCACCATGTGAGTTTGGGTCGCCATCAACACTTACCAATAAGTTATTTGCAAAGACATTACTTTGTCCTGCAACATTGGTTGTGGCTCCACATATTCTACCATCAGTGTCTCTATGTACCGGTACTGTCATGTAAGTATTTATTTGCGAACTAGGTCTGCCATACCAGCTGGTGCTTGTACAATGTTACTTGTCTGCTTGGTATATGCGTCTGCAAATTCTGTTCTTGTCTTATGTATTAAAGTAATTGCTTGATGCTTAATGGTATATGATTTACCCATATCAGCAGTAAACAAAAACTGTTGTAAGCCAATGCCTTTTTCACTAGCAACTAGTGTAAGTGGTTTGTTCACCTTGATTGTTTTATCGTCATCTGCTTCAAACTTACCTACAAGTTCTTCGCCTGAAGTAAGTTTAATTGTGATAACATCTCCTACTTTGTATGCTGGTTCAATTAACATTTTTTCTCCTAGTGTTCGTGGTTCATACCATGGTCGTCCATGTGCTGAACTAATTGTTCATACCCTCCTACATACTTACCGTGTAAAATAATCTGCGGAGCAGTTCTTGGCATAGGCAATCCATTGACTTCAAACTCTTTCATAAGAGTTTCTACTTGGATATCCTTTCCAATTACACTTTCAGTATAAGGAATCTTCTTGCTTGTTAAAAGTGCTTTTGCTTTTACACAAGAAGGACAATTAGGTTTAGAATAGACAACGGTAGTGCTAGGTGTAGCTTCTCTTGTTTCCATTATAATTTAAATCCTTTTAGTGAGTCTGTGTTAACGTCTTGTTTGATACCACCAACAATATAACTTTCAACTTCTGTTTCTTGTGGTGCTACTTGTAACCCTGATGAACTCAACCAGTGTTGTGTCCATGGTAGGGGATTCTGTGTTGAAGGAGTATCAAAGATTGGTTTGTATCCTAATGCTTTTAATCTCTTGTTAGCAATAAACTCTACATAGTTTCCTAACAGTTTTTCATTAAGACCAATAATTGATCCGTCTTTCATTAAATGATGTGCCCAAGCCTTTTCTTCATTAACGCAGGTCTTCCACATCTCATAAACTTCTTGCTCACATTCTTTGGCAATAGAAGCAAACTCTTTATCATCTTCTCCACGCATCCAGTTCTTAAGAATGTGTGTGCTTAATGCAAGGTGTTGGCTTTCATCTCTAGCAATCAAGCTAATGATCTTTGCTGAACCTTCCATAAGTTTAAGCTCACCAAATGCAAACGTACAAGCAAATGAAACATAAAAACGTAATCCTTCTAAGATGTTTACGTTCATCATTGCTAAGAATAGTTTCTTCTTAACATCTCTCATTGTGCCTTTCTTTAAGTGTACAAACTTATCAGCGGCTTCTGTAAACGAATCATAGTTTTTAGTAACACTAATTGCACGTTCAATAATTTTATCATCTTCTAAGATAGTATCTAATACTTCTGATGGATCAGCATACACGTTCTTCATGATGTGTGTATATGAACGACTGTGAATAGTTTCAAAGAAGTCCCAAGTAACAATACAACCTTCTAGTTCAGGTAAACTTACGTGTGGTAAGAAAGCTAAACATGGTCCTCTACCTTGTACACTATCAAGTAATGTTTGATATTTTAAGTTAGCAGTAAAGATATGTTTCTGTTCCGGACGGAAGTTTGCATAATCACTTCTGTCTTTTTGTAAACTAACCTCTTCTGGTCTCCAAAAATAACCTAACATTGTTTGATTTAATTTATCAAACACAGGGAACTTAAACACATCATATCTCTGTGTGTTTTGATCCGGTCCAAAGAACATTGTTGACTTTGTAAAGTCCACTTTCTCTCTATTAAATACTGTCTTCGCCACTGCTTCTTACCTTTCTATATAGCACAACTGTCACAAACTTCTTCTTCATCTTCAAGTGGCTTACCATCAGGTAGTCCAACTTGTGGTTCAAAAGTATTTGTAGTCTCTGTCTTAATTTCCTCTTCACTTGGATCAGACTTGAAGTCATAAGTGTTTTGATAGTATGATGTTTTCCATCCATACTTATATGTTGTTAACATATCTTGTAACATAACACTCATTGGAACTTCATTGTTCTCAAAGTGAGTTGGATTGTACGACCAATTACCACTAATGGCTTGATCGAAAAACTTTTGCATTACCGCAACGATATTTATGTATCCTTCGTTGCTTGGCATATCCCACAACAACGTATAGTTATTCTTTAACGTTTGATACTGCGGAACAATCTGCTTAAGAGGCCCTTTTTTGCTTTTCTTAACGGACAAGAACCCTCTAGGTGGTTCGATTCCGTTCGTGGCGTTCGACACAATGGAACTGCTCTCTGAAGGCATCTGTGCGGACAATGTGCTGTGCCGTAAACCGTGCTCTCGTATGTCATTGCGTAAAGCAGACCAATCATACTTTAATGTAATCGAACATATCTCGTCCAATTCCTTTTTATATGTGTCAATAGGCAATATACCATCACTGTATTTAGTGCGGTTAAAATATTCACATTGACCTTTTTCTTTTGCTAATTCATTACTTGCTACTAACAAATAGTATTGGAATGCTTCTGATAACTCATGCACCTTAGTAAGTGCTTTCTTATCTGAATACTTACAACCTTGTTTTGCTAGATAGTGTGCAAGTCCAATATAGCCAACGCCTAATGAACGTCTAGCTTTTGTGCTTATTTCAGCGGCCTGTACTGGATACTTTTGATAATCAATTACTTCATCTAAAGCTCTTACGGCCAAGTTACATAAGTCCTGTAACTCATCTAAATCTTTTAGTGTACCTACATTGATTGCACTTAAAATACATAATGCAATTTCACCTTCTGGATCATCAATGTGTTGCAAAGGTTTTGTAGGAAGTGTAATTTCCTGACATAGGTTACTCATGTAAACTGTGTCTTTGAATGAACTGTGTGTATTAGCATGGTCAACGTTCATAATATAGATACGTCCTGTTTCAGCTCTCTCCTTAATAAGAGCAGAAAACAACTCCATTGCTTTAACCTTACGTTTCCTTAGAGAAGTTTTACGTTCATACTTCTCATATAATTCTTCAAATAGTTTTTGATCTGAATAAAATGCTTCATATAAATCTGGTACATCGTGTGGCGAGAAAAGAGTTATGTCTCCGTCCTTCAAGAGCCTTTCGTACATTAATTTATTAAGCTGAATAGAGTAATCTAATCTACGTACTCTATTATCCTCAGTACCTTTGTTATTCTTAAGTACTAGGATGTCATCAATTTCATAGTGCCAAATAGGGAAGTGGGTAGTTGCATTACCTCCACGTACACCATTCTGTGTACAACATCTTACAGTTGATTCGAACTTTTTAAGAAACGGAATCAAGCCAGTGTGTGCTACCTCACCACCTCTTATCTTCGAATTGATTGCACGAATTCTACCAGCATTGATACCAATGCCAGCACGTTGAGCCGTATAACGTCCAATAGCCATATCACTGCTGAAAATACTATCAAGGGTATCATCACTATCAACGAGGACGCAACTAGCAAACTGACGAAGAGGAGTGCGAACACCTGCCATGATTGGTGTTGGGATATTGATTTTAAAAAGGGAGGTCGCATCGTAATATCTCCTTACGTAACTCATACGTGTCTTTTCCGGATAGTCGGCAAATAATGTTGCCGCGATCATCATATACATAACCTGTGGAGACTCGTATATCTCTCCTGTGCTTCTATCCTGTACAAGATACTTGTCTACAATCTGTCTTAGCCCTGCGTATGTAAAATTCTCATCTCGGTTATGCTTGATGTATTTGTTTAATTGTTTTAATTCTGTTTCAGTGTACTTGTCTTTTATTGACGCATCATATACACCACGTTCAATGTTTCTATCAATAACCTTCATTAACGGCACAGCATTGTATTGTCCGAATGTTTCTTTGTAAATTGGATACAATAACAACCTTGCCGCCGCATACTGGTAGTTGGGATTCTCCAACGAGATCAAATCGTTGGCACTTTTAATTAATATTTCTTGTATTTCTTCTGTGGACATCCCATCATAGAATTGAATGTTCGCTGTCATTTCAATCTGTGATGCACTTGTTCCTGATAAGCCTTCAGTGGCTTCTTCAACAACAAAGTGGATTTTGTTAATGTCCAGGGGCTCTACTGAGCCGTCGCGTTTTTTGATGTGTATACCGACGCCATTTGACATTCTCTATTGCTCCTGTTAATTTTTAATTCACTAATTCGTAATGATAAAGTATTTATTGTAACGTCGGCATCTTATAAATGCGTTGTGAAACAAAATGTGTGGGTAATTCAGCCTTTTGAACAACCTCATTATATTTGTAACATAATACATTATTGTTAATGCAAACAGGATAACATAATTCCTCATTACTGTAGTCCGTACTAATATGTATCTCGAACTCACTCCGAGAAAACCTATTAGTTAATTGTAAAGTGTAACACACTCCGAGGCTGTTTGTCAAGTCGCAAATGCTGTTTTGAGCAAGAAGTTCCCAAGGAGTAGGCCAAGTGCTTTGGTCCCATGGGTCAATACCTAATTTACTTCTTGGAATCTTGTTGTAATAATCTATTACATCTTGGAAAGGGTTGAGACTTACCTCTAGTTGTTCTCTAAACCTAGTCCAGTTAACGAGCTTTATCTCGTATTCTTTGTTTGGCATATTACGTTTTGTAATGTACTTTGAATAATATGTCACCTGTGTCACTCGTTGTCGTGTTCTTCATTGCTACAACCAGTGTATCATTTGTTCCGTCAGTGTTTTCATCCGTAAGTGAAACACTAAATTCTATGTTATATTCAAAAGCACTAGCACCTAAGTATGTAAAGTTATCTGTTACTTTAGATGTGTTGTCGTTAAGGTTAACAAGTATATCTAAATGTCCTTCTCTTACTGCATTTACCTGTGAGCTCTTGTATATGTAATCTACAACTATGTTTCTAGTAGCATAGCCTGGAAATTTTAATACTCTAACTGCGGAGTTCTGTTGTGTTACAGGAAATCTATAACTAAACTCTAAATCAAATACTCCTGGTCCTTCAACTTCTGGAACATATCTATACCCTGACATAAAGTTTTGATCATAACTTAAATTAGAAGTTCTGTCAAACCAGTCATTGCTAGATGAGTTAGAAAGAGCAGTACCGTCTGTAAACTTGATAACACTATAAACTGCATTACCTTCAGTACCGCCGTTATTACCTACACTAATAAATTTATTATTAAGTGAGGAATTAAATTGTCCTTTGTTTACCCACAATGCTTGTCTATCAATATCATGAAACTGTGAGTTTTGAACTATGTTTCTTTGTGGCCCTGTTGCCATTCCAACTTGACCTATGCTTGTATTCTCTCCGTATATGATTCCGTATCTTAATGTATCGAATTCACAAGCATCAAATTTATTTCCAATAACATCAAAGTCTGAAAATACTCCTGTTGCAAATCCTTTCATGTGGATGTCGCTAAATTTATTTCTGTTACAAGATACTGCCGTTGATAAACTATTCATTCTAATAGCAACCTGACTAGATCCTGGTGTTGCTCCACTTGTCCATATACCTGTAATTTTTAAATCTTCAAATGTACTATCCTTACAAGACGTTAGCAATATACCTGCGTTTGTAGTATTTTGTACTAATGTTAAACCTTTTAATGTAATCTTATTAGCTTGGTTCAATGTTGTGCTTGAACTGTCTTGTGCATAACTGCCTGGTGTTGATCCTGAGTTTACAGTTTCAAACACAGGAGCATTGGCACCTTGTGTAATTTTTACCTTATCACTTCCTTCACCAATTACAGTTGCGTAAGGTGGAAGTTTTAAACTTGCACTCAATAAGTATTCACCTGCTGGTATTGTTAATGTAACTCTACTTGCAGTTGAACCTTTTGTTGCACTATTAAGATATAATTGGTCAATAGCTCTTTGTAATACTACTGTTTGGTCTGAACCATCTCCAGTTGCACCATACGACTTAACACTTACACGTTCGTCTAATACCTGTTGTAATGTTCTAGCAGTAGGCAACATAGCAGTTGCACCTGTCTGCATTGTAGCAACATCTTTTTGGTATGTGTATTGATCTGCGAAACTGAATAAGTTATCGTATTGTGTTAAAATCTTTGTATTACCTACAGCCGGAGATCCTTCTGATACTGAACCATTACCAATGAATAATTCACGAGTATCAACTGCCCAACCAAACTCACCACCTGCTAATTGTGGTACACCTGATCCAACGTTCTTCTGACCTCTACGTACTTGTATTCTTGAAATTTGTACTATTGCCACTTACTTGCTCCTTATACATTGTATTTATGCGAAACGGTCATAGTACATATACACACGATCCCACCATTTTGACTCCCAAGCCTTAAAATCGTCTGGCCATAAGTCAAATTGTTGATATTGTCCGTCACGAGAACACATAAAAACGTGGCCTTCTTGTATGTTGGTTCCGTATATCTCGTTGTGGGCTAGTGCATAGGCAGTTAATTGTAGCTTATAATCATCTACCCATTCTTCCTTTTTAGGCTTATTAGTTTGCTTGAAGTCCATGATACATTCTTCGCCTTTAAAGACGCCTACGAGGTCTGTAGTGCCGGCATAAATCTTCGGGTGGTATAAAGCTACCTCAGAACCCCATATTTCGTCAATATTAGCTAATGCGTGGTCTTTAATCTGTGTAGCCATGTTATTAGCTTGTTGGCTGTAAGGGTTACTACCTGCTTTAGGCCATTCACCTGTATCAATATAATCTTCTAAGAATTTGTGCATACGAGTACCAACACTTGCGGCCTCTGTAACAATCTCCTGTGCTTTCTTTTCTCCTACTCTTTTACGCCATTCTATAAGAGCAGTTTTGTCTTTGGTCTTATCAAGTATGGTTGTTACACTTGCAACACTATTACCGTCAGGACAAGCATACAGGCGTTTGCCTTCTTTAGATTCTTTCTTTATTTCTTCGTAGTTAAACTTCTTTTTGATTAGGCTCATTAGGCTCGCTCCATTTGGCTTTGTAATTAATAACTAAACATCTACGTTTGTGTTTGTAAGGATAAGTTGCATGATTAACGTTTCCATTCATAATTATAGTCTTGCCTGGACTAGGTGGAAATTCATGAAACTCTATCTGTGTGTTAGGGTGTGCCATCATTGTTACAAGACATCCGTCCTGTGTAAACATTTCATCTTGTTCTTTGTTGTCAAAATACATAACCGTACTAATTAAGTTTTCCTCGTTTGTATGATTGTGTATGCCTTGATATCCATATGGGTTGTAACTAATAAACCAAGACTGATCTGGTGTAATACTTTCAATTGGAATGTTTTGTGCTTTTACTTTTTCTAATACCCAGTTGGTATAACCTAACGATATACTATTAAGATCAATATTACTTTGTGTTCTATCAGGATACTCAATTGTTTCAGTAAAACTTTTTAACATGACGTGAAGCATATTCTCCCAGTCATCGTATTCTGTTTCTATAATAAACTGTCCTGAAGCAAAGTAATTGTTATCCATGATTCATTCCTGGAGGTACATCAGGGTTGAGTGTATGTATTAGTCCAGGTATCTCTTCGTCCGGATCAAAATATTCAAAGTCAAAGTCTACAACAAATGTTCTACGTGGAGCCTTTGCAGGATAAACTCCGTGCCATACCCTACCGTCCATGATAACTGTTCTACCCGGGTAAGGTCCAAACTGTGTCATAAGTTGTGTGCCATCTGGGTTAGGCATTAGAGTATATAACATTCCGTTGTCAGCAGACTGTTCATTAGTTCCTGTGGTAGGTTGTGCGTCCATGGCCATTACCATACTAATACATAATGGTCCGTGATTGTGTATTGCTTGATAACCACCATCATTATAATCTACACACCAACACTTGCTAACCTTGATACTTTTTACAGGTACCATGTTACGTCTAATCTGTTTCATTACCCAGTTCAATAGCTTGTCCCAATTAAGTTTATCAAACTTGCTTTGATCTATTGGTGGAAAGTTAGATCCTGGATTAGCTTTGTTAACATCAAACTCTGTTTCATTTAATGTTTTAGAACTAGGAAAACCTTTTTGTTCTGGTGTGTCTGGATTCATCTTATCCGAACGTACTACACTACCTCCCCATTCAGGTAAGTTCTTAGGAGTAACATCATATTGATATCCTCTAAATGTAGTTTTAATTTTACTTTCGTCTTCACCTCTAAATTCTTCATTCTCAAATAGTGTTAAGAACTCTTCGTAGAACGGACACTTAACATCTATGATCCATTGATTACTTGCACTATGGAATTCAGTACTCATGTTAGGATTTTGTCTTTCAAAGTACGGTGTCTTGTGTTCAGTCTTTTCTATTGCCATTACTCTTCCTTTCCCCAGCCACCTGGGTTTTCCCAACTTGTATAATAAGGATCATTAAAGTTAGGATCGTCCACACCCTCTACTGCATTAACTTCAGGTACATAATGTTTAAGCATATTCTCTACGCCTAACTTTAATGTTACTGTGCTACTTGCACAACCTGAACAAGCACCACTCATTAACATTGTAGCAACGCCTGTCTCCATATCGAACTCTTGTAGCTTAACAACACCACCGTGCATTTCTACACTAGGTTGAATGTTCTTTTCAACTATGTGATTAATCTCTTCTACAATTTGTTCTTTAGTTCTGTCCGTCATAGTATTATGTTATTTCTATCTCTACCATCGCAGTTGATAGTAAAGGTTATTCTGTCTCCGTTACTTTTACTTGCCTGGGTCTTGTGCGTCATCCAGCCAGGAAATAGTAATACGTCATTGGTTCTTACATCAACTTCTTTCCAGTAGTCGTGTATTGTGTTTTCTGGTATACGTGAATAGTGTGTCCAGTTAGTTCTTAACAGTTGTTCAAACATTAGGTTACCACTGTCCTGTGGAACCTGTACATAAGCTGACACCACCACGTTAGTTGAACCATGATCATGAGGTAAAGTATGAGCATTGATATTGTGTATATTAGTCCAACTACCCGTGGCGATGATATCTGTGTACTGAACGTCCCATTCATGTAAACAAATTTCTATTTTTGGTCGAAGCCATCTCATGAAATCTCTATTGCACTCCCATTCATGGGGAGGATTTGGATGGCCAGCTGTTGACTTGCCTCCATCTGCTTCTGTTTGATGTAGTTCTGCTTCTTTGGATTGGTAATCTAAAAACGCCTGGACATCAAAGCCCGGTTCGTAATTATATTTCCAAACTAAATTTGGTAAGATTTTTACTTCGCTCATTGTTATACCTCATACACTAAAGTATATAACAAAAATACTATGCTGTCAAGTTAAAGATTGGCTTGAGTTGCTCGTTGTGCCATTTGGTCTACTTGGTCTGGAGCATCACTTTGGACTGGTGCATCAGCGTCAGCTTCTTTCTTTGTAGAAAGTGTAACACCTTTGTCATCAAAATTCTTTACGTAAGTTTTTAAATCTGGATTAGCATCGTAGATTTGTTTGAAGCCATCGTAATCAAACTGTTGGAACTTCATGTTCTTCATTAATTGGTTGATTGCTTCGAATGAAAGATAGGCAGACTGTTCTTGTTCATCAGCACTACCTATCTGATTTCTAAAAATTTGTACGAGTGCTTCTTTGGAATTTGTAGCCTCAGTTACTTTACTGGAGCCTTTTTTTTTGAGTCAGTTAGTAACTGACCTAATCTTCTACTGCGTTCTACGGATTCTCGTTTTTCTCTATCCGCTACTTCTTCACCGCCTGTTGCTGGTTCACTTGCACCAAACTCATCTGCTACTGGTTCTTCAACACCTGCGTCTGCGTCAACTGTAGGTTCCATCTCTGCTTCAGGATCTTCTGCTGGAGCTTCTGGATCAGTACCCATTGTTTCCGGAGCGCCTTCGCCTGTTACGATAGCTACGCCACCTGTTAGTGCTTCTCTTGTAGTTTCAAAAACTGTGTATAAATTTTCTAATGCTGGTTTTACAGTATTGATGAATTCTTCACTCTTTTCAGAACCAAGTTCGTCTCTGATCTTATCGCCTAATTCTAGCATTGATTCAGTTTGCATTTCTGCTGTGTCTTCCATCCAGCCTGTAACTCTATCAACCATGTCCTTTGCGGCCATAACCAATGTTGCTTCTTCTTCAGCGCCTTCTTTTACAACGTCTTCGTTTTTCTTAGCAATAGCTTTTTGTAAGCCTGCTGGTAATTTCTTTTGTTTTGCAGATAAGCCTTTTGAATCATCTTTTTTATCATCGCCTTTTTCGTCAGCGGCTTTCTTCATTGGCTCTTTCTTGTCGCCATCTTTATCTATGTCTAAGAAGTCTGGCTTGGCCTTTTCAGCAATCTTTGTTCTCTCTGCAATCTCTTGGTTAATAACGTCTAGGAACATTCTGCCTTTTTGATATGCATCGCTTTTGTGAACTGTTTCGAAACTTTCATTAGTTTCAACTTGACTTAATTGTGTACGTAACTTGTTACGTGCATCTTCTAGTTGCTCATTAGTGAAGTCGCCTAAGCGAAGTTTAGTTCCGAATGTTTTAGCTAGTGACTCATTTAGGTCTTTAGCTGATACAATTTTAAGTTCATTTATTTTCATAGTACTTGTTCCTATTCGTTATAGTTATTTATCTTCAATCGTCAAAGATATACTCGTCTAATTGGCAGATATACGACCAAGTATGGTCTTTTGCCAGTTCAAACCGCATTTCTGCGGCATCTCTACGGAATTCATCGTCTGTAGACTCTATAGTATGCTTGTGGAAAATACTGTCCATATAGTGTTTACCCAGCTTTTGATCTAGATCTAGCACAACATTTTGGGTGTACTCGTCATTTCTAGCTCTTGCTTTGGCTAATGCTATTGCTCCACGTTTACTAAAAGTTGTAGCTACTCTCTTATGTGTTGCTACATCAAATATTAGATATCCACCTTCTTTTTTGGACTCTCTAAATATTGTGTTCTTAATACGTACTGACTTGCCTTTCCCTTTAACATACGGCATATGAACTCTCTTGAGTCCACTCTCCATAATCTCATCTAAGTCTGCTTGAAGTTTATTGGGATTCATTAGCAACTACCACTGTCATTCCGTTACGGTTAACTTTAGTTATTAGAGCTTTTCTAATAAGTCCTTCGATAACGAATTGTTCTCTTTCTGGGAAAGCATGAAGCGGAATAGGATCTTTTACTTTTGCAAGTACTTCCTTTTCCTCATTACTTGTTTGAATACTGAATTCTCCTAATAGATCATTTATCTTCATTATACTACCTTACCTGCCATTGGGTTAGTTCCCCCTGTGGCCTTGTCAGCTTGTTTTTTAACTATTTGATCTAGTTCTTTTTTATTATATACGAATGCTTGAGGTTCACCAGGTTTAGCTTCTGGATTTTGTAATGTTACTTGATCACCTTTTACATCGCCAATATCGAATTCAGTTTCCTTTCCCCCTTGAGTGGGTATTGCTATTTGCGATCCTTTCTTAAGTATCGCTTTTGAAACTTTATCTTGTGCTTTTTGTACGGCTTTCACTGCCGCTTGTCCTATGCCTTTTGCTTTACCGGCACCGACTTTACCTAATTGAGCTCCTGCCTTAACACCAGCCTTAGCCGCCGCTGATCCCATCTTAGCACCAACACGCCCTAGTGCGGCACCTATCATAGGAACTACTTCAACTATTTCTTCTTCTTTAACTGGTTTTAAAAAGTCTTTTGCTCTCATTAGCTTTTCTTTCTTCTTCCTGTTTTAAATTTCTTTCTTCTTGATGGAGCCTTCTTATAACGTTTTTGCGTTTGTGGCTTGTTCGCAGTAGTAAGTCTTTTAGTTAATCCGCCAGCTCTTTTAATACGGCTGGTCTTTACTTTCATTACACTACCTCTACGTGCCTTAGCTCTCTTTATATTTATAGCACTTCCAACCCTCTTCTGTGCGTTACAGGTTGACGGTTGTGCTACAATTCTGCCCTTACGTGATCCAGATGTACATCTGTACTTGCGAACAAGTTTGCCCTTGTTTCTGCCCCAGATCTGAATAACACCTTCCTTGATAGACTCTGTCATGATCTCGTTGATCTTCATTATCTTCTTCCAGCTTTATTCAATGCCTGTACTCTACGTGAAGCAGGATTTGTACGTTTGGTTCTACGTGCTTTACGCATCATTCTAGCACCTATCCTTGCTCTAGTTCTTTTCATAGTTAGACGTGCTTTCATATCAGGCGCCGCGAAGCATTGTGCCATCTGCTTAACAATACGTCCTTTGCGTCTACCTGCTGTGCAACGATACTTTCGCACGACCTTTTTACCAGATCGAGCCCATATCTGCTTTTCATCTAACGGTTCATATAATTCACGTATCAGCATACGTGTATTTATCTATGTGTTTGGGGAAGTGTTTTGGTTTGGATTATTGAGAATTCATTAATATTACGACTATCGTTGAAAGTAGTCCAGCTATAATAGTACCTGTTGCACCTATTAATACCTTTGTCATGGACTTGTTGTTGTTCGTAATATCGGCGTGGATATGTTCAACCTTAGTTTCAATCTTACTCAGACGAAGCTCTAAGTTGTTATATCTCTGTTCGCATAAGTCTACGTGTGCTTCTAGACTTTCTTTTTCTAATTTAGTGGCTCTTGCCATCTCAATATCTCTCCATTCCTTATTCTATCGTGGAAGGGGCCTATAATCAAATCGCCTATAATTGATGTAATGTTTGCCTTATGTTATTATTTATACCGTACCACTCTGGTTATTATCTACTAGCTTAAAGATAATATTACGAGTAGCATCGTCTTTTGTTCTAAACGCATTGTTATTTATAGTAATGCTTTCTGTCAACCCTGCTATTACTGGCACTAGATCAAAGTCATCTTTAAGGAAGTCTTCAGATAACGCACCTTCTTGTTCAATGCTAAACTTAAAGTGCCATACCTTATGCTTACCCTTGTAGTCTGTGCCAAACTCACTTTTGGTAACGTCTAGATCTTCAACAACACTAGGTGCATCGTCAAAGTATGGATTAGATCTCAATCCTATAACCTGCAAGAATGTATTCCAATTTGCTTGTTGGTTGATAGCTTGTCTATCCTCTGAACGAAACTTGGTTTGGTTAGTCTGAGTTATGTCTATTAATGTAGCAATCTCAAAGTTCATACTCATACTTATAGTCATAAAAAAAGGGCGGAACAATAAATGAACCGCCCTTTAATATTAGTTTCAGTAACTAACTAATTAACTTTGGATTACGCCGCTGTTAATGTAGAAGCCGCTACAACAGTTGATCCACTTGCATCAATGTTGTTTGGTCCAACAGTTGTTCCAAGTGCTCTTACAGCCGCTTGTAAAGAAGCCGCGTCCCACTGAGTGTCGTCAACTAAAAGTGTTGCTACACCTGTGTTAGCATCTGCGAAAGATGAACCAATTGCATTAGTTGCCATCATGATAGCCTCAACAGCTTCGTTAGCCGCATCGTCTTCTGCTCTGATGTCTACTGCCGCGTTAGAGGCATTTTTTACTGTTAATAGATAAGCACCGATGTTTGCTGTGCTTCTGTATGATCCAACAACGTAGTTGCCAAATCCGTTTACTCTTGTTACTCCAGCCATTTTATTTCTCCTATTTTCTAATGACCATACACACGTTTCTCTTGTGTGATATGTTAATAGTATTTATAATATTTTGGAAAAAACCGGAGTTATCGGCGTTGTTTGGCTCGTTTTTGTAAAGATCTTAGCATTTGAACGTATCCAGGCCCTGCTTTTACAATATCGTCTATCATTTCAATGGCAGGCATATATTGTTTTACAAACGTACTTGGAACACTTTGACCATTCTTTGCAAGTTCTAAAAACTTTTTAGTACCTACTAAATTCCTTGCACCAACTAGGTATCTGTATAAAGATAATTCCTTACCAGTTGTAGAAAGGTCTGGAACACTAATGGTTGGTTCGTTATCCTTAACTGAACCTGTTTCTAAATCTCTTTCAGCTACAAGTTCTTCTAGGAATCTAATTATATCACTGCTTCTTAGTTTTGCTCTAACAGCCAACACTAATCTTGTTGCAAGTTTTTTCTTATCGTATGTTACCAGTCCATTGAAGTTAGTAAGTTTTCTACGAATGTCTTTGTAATCAGCATTGGAGATACGTAATGCTGATTCAATACTCATAAACGTTTCACTAGTCTGTGAACTCATACCACTTGCAAGTGTAGTAAGATATCTATTGATTGCCATTGCTGGTAGTGTTGTTCTTCTTGCTACCATTCTAGCACTATCAGGATCTTTAAGTTTAGCAAGAGCTTCATCATCTCCATTTACAAAGTAAATGAAGTTATGTAAGTCAGTACCATGCATCTGGAAACGTTTATAATTAACGTCCTTGGTTGCCTTTGCATAAGCCCTTGCGGCTGGTACAAACTTTGGATGCTTTCTAAGAAGCTCAAGAACAAGTAGACTTAGATAAAGTCTTTCACAGCAATCGTTGTATGTCAACTTTGCATTGTCGCCCGAGTTACGGGTCATTCTTGCTTCGTATAGCTCTTCTAGAAACTCTAGTTCCATTGCCTTATCCTGTGTAGTTCGATCTCTCTTTGTTTCCACCGTCGCCCATGTATGCGGCTTTGAACATTCCAACCATATCCTTTTGGTCTTTAGCTTTAAGCATCATACCTAACACGTCATCGTTTTGAACGTCTAGTGTAAACTTTCTCTTAACGTCAGGTTTAACTGCGTCTGTAGTTAAAAACATTTTAAGTGTTTGTGCTTGTTGTGGTGTAATATCATATTTCTTACCACTGTCACTTACAACGTGCTTAACTGGGTTAGGGTTTCCTCTACTGTCTAGTACTTTCCCTAGTTGTATAATCATTGGTTCTTTCTTGAACTCTTTGTCCATTCCAGCTTCATCATCGTCAGCTGGGTCTAATGCTTTCTTTAAAGAATCAATAGCGTCTTGATCGTCTGCATCAATCTCTTTAATAAAATCATGTGCTTTCATTGTTATCTCCTATCGTTGTACAGCTCTGTTCGCCGCACTAAATCCAGCACGATTAACAAATTTAATATCACCAGTTGGATGAGCTAGTACATATCCTTCTCCACCTGGTTTATCTCCTATTGATGCTTGTACATCAGCAGGTTGTTTTTCTAGTTGATCAATAACGTTGTTCTTAACTTTCATTATTCCTTCAACTATGTTCCATAAAGCCGTAAAGGCTTGTATGTTCGCTTTGATATACTCAGTTATCTTTGCCTTTTTATTATTGCTAACGGCACTATTCTGTAGCCATTGCATAAAGTCTTTGCCTAAGTTATCTAATCCTGTATCTGTTTTAACGTTAACGTAATTATATAATATGTCTGAGAAGTTAGATAGTTGCATTGACTTCAACTTCCCTTTGTCTAATAAGTTATCAATGCCTGACGCATTCTTGTTAACGATAGCAGTAATCTTGTTAATACCACTCATATCTACTTCTGGTGGTTGTTGTACAGTGACTGGTGGCAACACTAATAAGTCAGTGCCTTGGAATATATCATAATCGGTCAATGGCTTTTCAGCTCCGTCGGGCTCAACAATTCTATGAATTACAACCCCTGCCTTGGACGATGCAACACGTTTACCTATGTCACTGTCTGTGTTAACTTTGTAGGTAACCAGTTGCGGTTTAAAAGTAAATGCTCCGTTATCTTCCTGCGGTGTGTTAAAATATAACATATCGCCTTTGAAGTAGCCTCTATGGTCTTCTGGTATTGCCTTTTCAAACACAGTGAATGCTGTCTTCATATTCCCTGCGAACTTTCCAAACCCTTCTGGATCTCTTTTGTATCCAGGACGATTCTTTAGCATAGCCTCAACGTCATCTGCTGACTTGGCTTTACCGTCATAACCTTTTGCAACAAAGCCTGACTTGTCTGTGAAAACAAATTCACCCTTCTCATCTCTACCAAATATAACTGCTGGTGAGCCGTCCCATTTAATTGTAAGTGATTGTGTATTACCTTTTGTTAATCCTACGATAGAATCAATAACACGTTTGGCTCCTCTACTTCCTTCCCAGAAGATAATATCTTCGGCGTGTTGTATACGAGCACCTTCTCTTAGAATATTATTGAATTCGTTAAATTTCATTACGGTAACTGAAGTCCTTCTTTTTCAAAGTAGTCTTTTGCATCTTTAACTAGATTCTCATAGTTAGGATCTGTTTTAATTTTTGCATTGATAGTTTCAACACTTCTCATATCATCAGCAGTTGCACCATCACCTAATAAAGTTTTAGCTACTTCGCTTGGATCTTTAGTTACAGGTTCGTTAGTAATTCTATCTACCAATCCGTTTGTTGGTGACCATTTGTAGCCTTGTGCTTTTGCAATACTGGCTATCATGATCATTCTGTGTTGTCCTTTGAATTCACTGTCAGCCGCACCACGTAGGGCAAACTGCATAAATTTAGGATCACCAAACATTAAATCCGTTTGTACATATCCTCTCTTAGGATCTCCAAGTATAGGAGTTTTGAAATGTACACTGATACCTGTCTTTGCAATCCAGGCTCTATCTTCATCGTCGGGTGCGTTCTTATCTTTCCATGCTTTTAGTTTTGCTACTAAATTATTCTTGTCAACTTTCTCTTTGTCAACTGCAACATCTAAATCACCACTGGTAGGTTTGATACCTGTGCTACCTAGCATAAAGTTTACATGATCAAGTCCTGTGATTTTTTCAAGCCATTTAAGAGTAGGCTCTACATCAGCTTTGTTTATTCTTTGTGTTGCTTCAGCACCATCTGGTGTTTTGAATACGTTACCGCCCTCATTAAGAATTTGCATTGTCGTCATCCTTTTGCTTGGATTCTATAATTTTATCTACACCACGTTTAAATTTTCTAGGGTCTCCACTTCTAATACTGTTGATAAAACGTCTTTCCAATTCCTGTGCAGTTTCTTGATCATAGCTTTCTGCTATCCTATTCAATAGGTTTATAGCACTTTCAATCAAGTTATTGCCTGTGGATTGGATCAAAGCATCGTTATTGGTTGTACGATGTATCTGATTCAACTCTTCTAATATTGATCTTGTACGTTTTCTCATGGTCTCTGTTCCCTTATACTGTATTTAGTGTTATAATATCATTATTGTCCAACAATCAGGTTGACCTTACTACTGTTATATAGTATTATAAGTAACATAACTTACAGATGCGGGTATCGTATAGTGGTAATACCTCAGCCTTCCAAGCTGATGCTGTCGGTTCGATTCCGACTACCCGCTCCACTCTTGACTTTTATTATATGATCACATAAATACACTTGCAATGGAGGGCAAGTAATATGGGTTCATTTAATAATAAAATTATGGCAGAGTTCAATCCACCACGTAAGTGGAAACTGGGTAGAGATTTGTCGTATACAACCTCAGACCTTACAGTTGAAGAAATCAAAGCATTAAAAGGTGTTGGTGTCAAAGTAAAACGCGACACTAACAAAACAGAAACAATAACAGTACCAACAGGGTTCGTAACAGATTTAGCATCAGTACCAAGAGCTATGTGGGCCTTTATTGCTCCTTTCGATGTGGCTAGAGCGGCAATCATACACGACTTACTGTATAAGGCGATCAGACAGTATCGTTGGAAGATGAAAGATAAGGAAGATAAAGCACTTATCAAAGCGGCCAAGGTAGCTTCAGACAAGGTCTTTCTTTTAGGAATGCGTGACGCAGAACCTAAAGTACCAGGGTGGAAGATATACTCATCTTGGAAAGCAGTAGATTTATTTGGTAACGGTTCAATAGTACCAAACAAAGATAATATCTAAAGTGTGTGCGGGTGTTTAGCCCGCCACATTTTGTTCTATAGGAAAATCAGTTCCACTTTCTAAAATATCATAAGCAGGTGTTGACTCAATAGCAGGCGGTGCCTGTAGTTCTTCCTCATCAAACCAACTTACTATTTCAATTGCTATATTGTAAGCTAACCAGCCAAACAATACAAATTCTAATGCGTATGTTTTCATCTATATGCCTTTCATAAAAAAAGGAGCCTTCCCTAAGGTTGGCTCCAAGTTAAAATTATAGTATATTATCTTAATAATATAATGTCAACCTATATATCTGCACAGGCATAAGAATTAATTTCTAATCCTACAGGTACCTCTACGATTTGTGGAGTAGTCCAATGCATCGTGTTTCTCCAAGTTAGAGTTACGTGCCGGTTGTCTCGTGACCGCGGTCCACAGTACAAAAAAGTACTAACAATATATATCATTTAGAAGATGAACGTAATATGAATAAGAAAGGTACCCCGTGAAAGGCTTCCGGGGCACCCATTGACTTAGGCTAGTTTAGCCGCTATCTCTTTCTCTGCTTCTGTGGCAAAGTTTTTATCCCAGTTGTCTAAATGCTTTTTCATAAACGCATCGAACACTGGAGGTATTAGTGCGAGTGCAAACAACGTGAAGTAACCTACTCCTGTGTTTGGTGCACCTACTTCATCTAGTTCCCAGAAATGTGTTTCGCCTCTGTCATGATGATCAGCTTGACGACCTATCTCAATAAAGAACCATGAAGTGAATAGTGTTGAGTTATCCCAAGAATGTCTATAGTCTATTGGCTCGCTCTTAACACGTACCAAACCATAGTGTTCTAGATAGTTAAGTGCTTCTAACTCAAAGTTTGATATAACCCAAACAAGAGCCAGACACGCAACACCTAACCAACCACCTGCATAGAAGAACAATGCAAGTGAAGGAACACTCATCATATAACCTCTAATCCATCTGTTGCCAAATGATATAAAAGGTTTACCTAGACGTTTCAATCTTTGCTTCTCCATCTCAAACAAGAACTTGGATTGACCCAAGTGTGACTTGACATAGTGTGAATAGATATCACGTCCTCTAGGTGCAGTTGCAGGATCATCTTCACTTGCTAATTCCAAGTGATGATTGTACACATGAGCATAACAGAAATGTGCTGAACCTGAGAGCCCCATCATCCAACGACTTATTATAAAACTAAAGCCTTTGGTATGAGATAGTTCATGCCCATAGATTATACCTATGCCTGCAAATATACCTGTTGATAAAACAGCACCTAACAGTTCGACACCAGTCATACCATTGTATATTTGATATGCTAGAGCAATCTGTAGTGCTACAAAGACTGGTAACATCAAATACATTACTGTATTCTGTAACCAGGGGATGCCTAAGGTTTCACCGTTCTCATCAACTGCTCCACGAGTCTGGACGTTGATAAGGGTGTCAAGTATAATGCCTACTCCCAATAGGCCTACACCTGTCCATGCCCACACGCCTCCTGCTAACACTCCTGCGAGTGTTACAAGTATTAACAGTGGTGCTATGAAGTACCTTATGTTTACTAGAAGTTTATTCATTGTGTTCTCCCGGCTTTCGCCTGTAGTTAATCACAATGTTCTATTATGTTAGCACAACGACAAATAAAGTCAAGTGCATATAGATATTTATATTACCAAAAGAAAAAGTACGTGCTTATAAGGATATTAGTATATTATAAAATGCTTATGGCTTTAGCCACTTCTTACATAACTGATACCAATACTCACCGCCCTCACGTAACAGTTCATTGTCTGTACGTAAACGTTCCATTCTACGTTTCATTACGTTGAGTTGATATTCTGTAAGTGTTTTTTGATTTGACTCTAGCTTTTCTAAACGAGCTATTACATCATCAATGATGGGGCAAGTTATGTCCGGCACCTTAGGTGACTTACGTTTTAATTTTAGCCAGACTTTTTTCTCCAGTGCCATATAAATTATTTAAATGTAATGACACTAGAGTTCTATTGGTGGTTAAAAGATTACCAACCGTTTGGAACGATTACGTAATGAATTGCTAAAACTACTCCTACTGATGCTCCTAATCCTACGATCATCTTAAAGAAGTCTCTTCCTATCAAAGGAAAAACAGTTTTAAACTTTTCCTTACCTGTGACAGTTGCCATAGCAAGTTCTCTACCACAAAGTAATCCTACGAATACCCAAGTTGTTGACATTGGCACATCATTAAGTTCTTTGAAGAACCAAAGTATAAGAAAGTAAACACAATCAATAATTGTTGCACTACGGACATATCTTGTATTGTGTTTCTCCAATACAATCTTTTGTATCTTACCTCCGCCTTCTTTAAACATAAAGCCAAGTCCTGCTATGAATACTACTGATATGATTATCATTAGTTCCCAGGGTATCTGTCTTGGAAGGAACACGGCAATATTTGCCATGTCATGACTTAACCAAGTAAACCAAAGGAAGCCTGTTGTAACCCATTGACCTATACGCCAATAACGTTTATGTTCTTCCTTGACTGGTTTTGCTTCGTCAAGTATTTTGCTAACAACAATCCAAATACAATATGCCGCCACAGCCGCGACTGCATATCCCATCATAGATTTCATTAACATTTTCTCTAATACAAACGTACTAGCAAATGCACTTAACACTAGGAACGAAGTACTAACTGGTACTCCTATCCTTGTTAACACTAATAGTAGTGCTGGTGCCATTGCATGATACCATTGTATTTCTTGAAAAGGTATCCTGTTCAATCGACCATAACTGATGTCTCCACCATTTGTGGTCCACCCATACCATAGGGTGTATAGCAGAACTGCCGAAGCGGCTCCCCACATGATCTTCCAGTTTACTTTTTCGTTGTTTGATGCGATCCAAGTACCAAGAGTCTGTACTGAATCGTTTGCTATGACGGCATACCCGGCGAATAAAAAGCCAATTGCCATCCATAGAGTGACTGCGTCCATTTTTTATCTCCTTTCAGTGTTCGCTTTTACCACGTAACACCAGTTAAGTGAGAGCAGGCTCAACGTTGCCTGCCCGGTGTATTATAATTAATACACCCCTGTATAATAATTTATACAGCCTTATTTACAAAAAGTCAAGAGAAGTTTTATTACAGTTTGATTACAAAGCATCGTCAACTAAAATGCAACGGCGGTATGCAAAAAAAGTACAACTAGATCAGCTCTAAATGGGTGAGTAATACTGTACTATTATATAAATAAGAATGTCGACGCAAAGACTTCCACAAGACTTTCCGATGACACACACATACACTGGGATTGACCAGGGAGTTGAGAGCACTCCTTAAACTGCAATTGACGATGCCCAAAGTGGCATTGACGGTGGAAAAGACCACTGACGCCCTGAAAAGACAGGGGGTATTGCTTTCCTTAAGCATCCAACATACTTAGGAGAAAAATATGTCACACTTTTGGAGTGGCCTAGTGTCTTGGATGAACGCAGGGTCTGGTAGCGAGACTAGACGCCTAGCTGAATTTGAGAAATGGGCCAGAACTGAATATAAAAACGATTGGCAATTTGCCTACGAACACATGGTTCGTACGAATGGCGAAAAACCAGTTGAATACAACAAACCCAAATTAAGTATCAGAAATACAAAGAACATGGAGGTGGCTTAAATGCGTCTACTTCGTACGATACTTAAAAAACTTAAATCAATGGTATGGACTCAATCTAGATGGGAGGAGCATTATTTGTCTCAGTCTGTCGACCATGTTGATCTTGAGCGCCGTATTAAACAACTCGACCGCGGGCAGGTCCAAGTCGGCCCGTTCGGTGCAAGACGTGTCTATTATTAGGAAAGGATCTATTGACAATGCTTATTATTAAACGTTTATTAAATTGGTTTGAAGTTGCCGGCTATGCCAAAGCGGCCGCGGAACTTTCAAGACAGGGCTATCATAACGAAGCCAAGGCTTTGATGCTGGAGAAGAGCAAACTTCAAGGCAGAAAACAAGCGGCTCTTGTTAGATTGGAAAAACTTAAAAAGATTAAGTCAAGCTACGATCCTGCTAAACATTATCTCAGAGGGCATTCAGTTGCGTTCTGGAAAGGAAAGGCGGCGTAATATGTGGCCTTATACTAATGATGAAGTAGATTGGATATCCGGTCGTAAAAAATAAGATTTGATTGTGTAAATCGAATATAGGGCGATGGAAACACCGCCCTATTTTTTTGACTGATTACTCAGTTACTGGTGCTTCTGCAGGAGACCATGATATCATGTGTCCTGAGTAGGCCATATAACCTAGTACAACGACTGCTACTATAATAGCAATCCAAAGTTTTTTATTTTTAAACATTTTATACCCTCCTTAGATAAAAAAAGGAGCAGTAAAGAACTGCTCCTATGATTGTTTAGTTGAGATTAAAACTTAACAGTAAATCCAACTGATGCTTCTGTATCAGTTGCGTCCCATTCTTTGTCCATCTCTCTGTTTACTGCAATTTTCAATGAAGCCTTTTCGGTCAAAGAAATTGAAGTTCCCACAGATGCGTATGCGTCAGCACGGTCAAAATCAGTAAAGTCGCCCTCTATAGATTTCCAATCATACCCAACTTCTACAAATGGTGTTAAGTTAGTACCCATTGATGTTTCTGCTCCAACGAACGGAGATAATCTCATTTCGTCTTTGCTTAACGTGTCACCAGTGGTGTAGTGAATGTCACCGCCACCGTAAACGTTAACTGAACCCATAGTTCCAAGATCTCTCTCAGCACCTGCTGTCCAACGCCAATCGGTATTAGTACCATCGTCGATATAAGCAACACCTACGTTAATAGGGTTACCGTTTGTGTGAACTTCAATTACTTGAGCATCGTCTGAAAAGTCACGAGTGGCTCCAGTGCCAATTGATAGTCCATATTTTTCTCCTTCTGCGTTCATCTTTACGCCTGTATTATCGTAGTTCCCTGCGATAGCTGGCATACTCAGAACAACACAAGAGAGTATTCCTAAGAATAGTTTTTTCATTCTTACATTTCTCCTTCTGGATTGTTTAGATATTTCGTCTTAAGTGAGGATTTGAATTAACATCTTCACTATTATTTATCTAAACAAACGTGTAGGTTGTGGCAAGATAGAGTCACACCCTGGTTCGCCACAACCTTATTGTTTTTAGATTGTCTATATTATTATTTCTTTGTGTAAATCGAATATAGAACCCAAACTGCAACCAAGCCAACTAAACCCTGAGCTGAAAAGCCTGCAATTATATTTTGAACGTTAGAAATAACGCTAATGTTTGGCCAGAACGGTATGTTCTGTCCTGCGAAAAGGACCTCAAGCACAATGCCTAATGCGATCAAACTCACGCCAACTTCGGCAAGAGCTCCGGCCCATCCTTTTACTTTAGTTAAGATATCCATGTGGATCTCCTTTCTATAAGTTAAACGAAAAAACACGAATGTAATCTCGTTGTAATATTTAAATAGTGGAAATAACAAGTAAACTGACCATAAATGGTTGTAGGTACCGCTTTTGGCGATATAAATTCTTGATTTTACTAAATAAAAGTGCTATTATAATAAGATAGCGTCATAAAACACACACAACACACATAGAAGGAGTAAAATTATGACAAACCCAAAAGACGGGGCTTTCAAGGCCCAATTCAATAAAAACGGTTACGAAATTAGAACAGATGTATTAGGAATGGCCAAACAGTTCACAGAGTTTGAATTTTCAAACAAGTGGATGGGCTGGGAACAAACAGCTAAACGTGATAAAGAAACTGGACAGGTAATCATGGACGTGAAGATGCCAGATGTACCAGGAATAGATGAAGTTCTAAAAAATGCAGAAAGGTTTTACGATTTCGTAAATGGAACAAAAGAACAATCCAACAAATAATAATATGACTAAACACCGAATATATGCAAACGTGAAGTCAAAGCCTACATAATAAAGACACGTAGGCATACGACGGAAAATAATAATGCAAACGTACTCATAGAGACGTAATATATATACATAGGAGGCGGGAGGCCTGTTTCATTTATTTGGAGCAGGCCTTTAATTTTCTATAAGTACTTTGTCAGGGGATCAAATGGGAACACGCGGCTTAATCACACTCACCAAAAAAGAACAGGATAGAATCTTTGCCAAGTTACAAGCGGGTAACAAGGAAATAATAGACATACGAGCAGAGAAAACAAAACTTAATAATCCTCAGATTAACTTATCTAACAACGAATTATTTGAAAGTCATGTACGAGATCTTGCGTGGAACCCTATGCAGAATCACGGCCTAAATGACTCTAGTATTGAACTTTATGCAGAGGATATGGATTGGCCAATGCAAGTCAAGGCTTACCTTAACCTAGTTAAAGACGAAGATCTAAGTGCAAAACGCATAGTTGATATGGGCTGTGGTTGGGGCAGAGGTGTTCATACACTAGCAAAATATCGTGATGCAAACATCACAGGCATAGACAATAATCCACAATGTATTGAATATGCTAGGCAGAACTATCCGCAACATAGATTCCTACAAGACGACAGGCTCTGTAACTATGACGGTGATCATGTTTTCGATTATATTATAAGTGTATGTTCAGCACACCTACTATTTGAAACGGGCTTCTTTGATAAGAAGTACAAAGGTACTATATTAATAAGTGACTTCTTTGATAGAACAAGTGTTAACGAATTCAAAGACGCAGTACTAAAGAATTATAGGATAGAAGAAGAAATAGATCAAACACAACAAACAGTTTCAGCTATGGAATACGACCTAGCTACCATTGACGCAAGGTTCAAGGATAAGGTTCCACAGGAATCAATAAACATATTCAGAGATATACAACAGAGTAGGCTCCATCTATTTAGAATGGGTGCTAACAAACAGTATAAATATAAGCTATATGCTAAGATGGATTAAAAACTTTGTAAGGGACTGTAACAGAGTCCAAAAGGAACTGCACGAAGCAGGCATACAAATTCACTATCATCATAACGGTGTATACGTCCACCAAACCCAAATAAATAACAAAGATGATAGACTTAGAACCATTCAAGAAAAAGATAAAAGAACTAAAGGATAACGGCAACTACCGTGTGTTCAACGATATACTTCGCGAACGCGGTGATTATCCTAAGGCCATATGGTACGGGAAGTACGCAATCAAAAACATTGTAAATTGGTGTAGTAACGATTATCTTGGAATGGGTCAACACAAGGTAGTACTCGATGCCATGCACACCGCCCTAGATCAAACAGGTGCCGGTTCGGGTGGAACTAGAAATATTGCCGGAACAAGTCATTATCACGTTGCCTTAGAACATGAGCTGGCTAAACTGCATAGCAAACAGTCAGCACTATTGTTCACATCAGCTTATGTGGCAAATGAATGGACACTAATTGCTTTGAAACGTATCATTCCCGACATTGTGTTTTTAAGTGATAGCAAGAATCACGCATCTTTAATTCAAGGTATAAGACACAGTGGTGCTGAGAAACATATTTTTAAGCACAATGATCTAGAGCAATTAGAACAACTACTGCGAGACGTCAAAGGAACACCTTGCATAGTCTTTGAGTCCGTGTATAGCATGGATGGATACGTCAGTAAGATTCCTGAAATTGTCGCATTAGCTAAAAAGTATAAAGCCATTACGTACTTAGATGAGGTTCACGCCGTTGGCCTGTATGGTGAAACAGGTGCAGGATATTCTGCAAAGCTAAGATCACAGGACCAAATCGATATTCTTAATGGTACATTAGGTAAAGCCTTTGGAGTGCAGGGTGGATATATTGCAGGGAAGCACGATGTAATCGATGCTGTTCGTTCTGTTTCCTCAGGCTTTATCTTTACTACTTCAATGAGTCCTGTCACTTGTGCAGGTGCATTAGCAAGTGTAAAATATTTAAAAGATCACAACGACCTAAGAGAGAAGCACCAAGAACGTGCTAAAAGATTAAAGCAACTTCTAACAAATAGAAACATACCTATCATGGACAACGAAACACACATTGTTCCTGTCAAGATAGGAGATGCTAAGAAGTGCAAAAGAATTAGTGACGAACTAATAAACGAATATGGAATATATTGTCAAGCAATAAACTATCCAACAGTTGATGTTGGAACAGAACGTTTAAGATTTGCTCCGACTCCGTTCCATACAAACGCAATGATGCATGACTTATGTGATGCCTTGCAAAAAGTATTGTAACAACAAGAAAGAGAACAATGAATAAAATCAAAAAGTATATGTACATGGGAATAGGTTTCCTGTGTGTGGGTATTGCTTACATAGGTTTTGTAACACCAGGCATACCGTTTAGCATATTCTTAGTTATTGCCGCTTGGGCATTTGCTAAAAGCTCTCCACGTATGGAGGCTTGGTTATATAATCACCCGTGGTTTGGCAAGTTCCTAACTAACTGGACACAGAAAAGAGTATTTCCAACAAAAGGAAAATACTTAATGATTCTTGTTATGGGATCAACTTTAGTGTTTACTTGGTTTCTAACTGAGAACATCAAAGCTATTATGTGGAGTGGAGGCTTTATGGCACTCGTGGCTATATGGGCTTGGAGATATCCAGGATCAGTCGAGGAACACTCACGTAGATTAAAAGCAGGCGAAAAGGTTGCTTGGTTAAAATAAACCGTATTTCTTTAGCTTTTTAATTAAATTAGTTCGGCCAATGCCCAGTGCGTTGGCCGTTTTTGTTCTATTACCATCAAACATATTAAACTTCTCAACAATCGCTTGTCGTTCTATTTTTTCTAGTTCTACTGGTAAAGGTTTGTCAAATTCAAATGTATCAAAGTGATGTGCAATATCGTCCATGATAGCATTATGCTCTTCGTATTGTTTTGAGAGCTGAATGTATTTTTCTTTAGGCATTAAGCTACCCCTCTTGAATGCTAATTGTATTTAACCTTATTAAATTATATAGGTACTTAATTACGAGGTAAAGCCCACATTTATTATATGTGTATTAAAAGGTGTAACTTTTTTTACATCTGATAAATAAGTATGTGAAGGGCACAACTCTACCAGGATTAGGGGTTTACGGAAAAAAATATGAAGTTTAAAACGTTAACAATGTTATTGACGGTGGCGACACTTGCCTTGTTTTCAACACAGGCAATCGCTGAAACAAATACCGTCACATCTACAGTTACAGGAACTACTACAGTAGATAAAACACCACCAACAGCGTCAGCACCAAACGTAATGATTAATAACCAAGACGTTTGTTCTACGGGAACAAGTGCCGCAGTACAAACCCAAGTATTTGGTATTGCAGGTGGAACTACAATAAGAGACTTAAACTGTGAGCGATTGAAACTATCCAGATCATTGTATGGTATGGGTATGAAGGTTGCCGCGGTCAGTCTACTATGCCAAGATGCAAGAGTATTTGAAGCCATGGAGATGGCAGGTACACCTTGTCCATATAAAGGAAAGATTGGTATTGAGGCCGCTAAAGCATGGGCTGAAAATCCAGAGAAACGTCCTGATTATAACAAGTGGTTAAAAGAAAATGATCTTGAAGCATATGAAAAAGAATGGCAGAATAAAGCAACTACTTGGAGCATTGGTATTGGTGCTCTATTGTTGTTCTTACTCTAATCCAGCACTAGCATACACCCAACAGTATAACGTAGGCGATACAGGACCTAACGGTGGGACTGTTCAATCTGTCACGGTAACATCTACAGTTACAGGTACAGAGGTTGCTCTCAATGGTGGCTTCGAAGAAACAACTACAACAACTCAATACACAGAAACAGTCATAGAACAAATTTCAACAACACAAACAGTAACTAATTCAACCACGACCTCAGTAGAAACTACAACTACAAATACTTTACCAGGTATAGAAGCCACTGACTGGACAGCAACAGGAACAGCAGGTGGAGTAAATTCTAATTCTTGTAGTTACAGTGGAGGTATAGCGGCCGGTGAAGCCTGTATGGGTAAGATGAACAACGTAAACAACAATCTTGTTACAACGAACAACTATAACGTAAACACACTAGGAGGCGGACAGGTAACCTCGGAGTATGTAGAACTAGGAACTAATCTTACTGAATCAGAAATACAAGCAGGATTCACATTAAACTATGGTGTAAGAGTACAATCCCATGCCTCAAACGCAACTGTGCCTTTGTGTTCTGCAACCAGTGGTGACTGTAAAGATGTATTTAGAATTACAACTCGTTTATATAAAGCAGACCCAAATGGTGGTAATCTAAGCAATATATTGATTGGGACTTACAATCAATACGAAACACTTACATTTTCTAATTTTAGAAATTACAGTTACACGGAAGACATAGGTTCAAACAACTACACAGAGATATGGGGTCAGATGGAACTATGGGGAGTTGATGCAGGATATCATAAGAATGTTTATGGTCCTATATTTTCTGCTCCATTTATGACTCTGACTTATGATGTGCTTACAACAGTTACAGAAACAATAACACAATTAATTTTAAGCACACAGGAAACAGTTTACAATACATCTGAAGAATCAGTTACAAGTGTGTTCATAGGTGATCCTACTACAGATACAACAATACCAGAAATAGACTTTGAAGTAGTAGATTCATTTGAAATAGAAATAGTTAACGAAGACACAGGTGGCGGTATTGAAATGGAGTTTACAGTAGAAGTAGACGAAACTTCTAATACTGCTAACGTTGAAATGAGTTCAACAAACTTAGACACGGGTGTTGTTCAGGTAGAAACAATAGCAGAAATTAGTTTAGACTTTGAAATGGACACAGGCGCAACTGAAATGCCTGAGATAACTGTAGCAGAAATAGAAGCGGACATTGGTTCACAGATAGATTCAGCAGTAGGCGATGCAATATCAGAGATAGAAGTAGACGTAGGACCTACAGAAACTATGGAAGTAGCGAGTGTAAATACGAGTGAAGGGAATAGTAATGAGCCGTCGACGCAAGAGACAGTTTCCGAAGGAGAAAGTACAGAGAGTACTAACGCCTCTGAACAAGCAACCGAAAGTGTACAAGAGTCCAGTCCGGATGCTGAACAGCCAGTGGAAGATAGTGGTACTGAACCAGAAGGGTCAGACAGTGGAGACTCTGAGGCTGGAGAGGATACCAGTGGGTCAGAAACCGAATCCGAAGCCAGTGATAGCGGAGAATCAGGAACTGATTCAGAAGGAGACGAATCTTCTTCCAGGGGAGAAAAGTCTGAAGGAAAAGACGGAGATTCTAAATCAAGCAAAGATAAATCGAAGCAAGAAAACAAGTCCGATGCTGAGAAGAAAAAGGAATACGTAGAAAAGAAAGTAGCAGAAGCCAAGCAGAAGATTGCTACTAGAATATTAAGTGCTATGGCTGATACTTATAGTGCTATAAATGAAACAACTAAGATTGCACTGATCTCAAGTTTAACAGACACTAAGAACTTCCAAGCATACCTAGACAAACAGAACGCATTACCATTAGATTGGTACACAGACACACAAATTTATACTGAAATGCCAATGCTATTAGATCCAGCAGGTATCCTATACGACATGGCACAAGACAAGATCATGGACGAAATGATTATGATGCAGTATGAATAGTTAACATATTAATAAATACACAAGGAGAAAACAATGGCAGAAATAGAATATAAGGGCATTAAAGTTGGGGGCAGTAAATTGCTACTTGTTTTGCCTTTAGTCGGAACAATCATAGGTGGTTTATGGGGAGGCTTTGAGCTTTTCAATAGATACCAAATGATGGAACAGAAGATAGACTCTTACGTAGCACCAGACCTAAGTGGCTTTGATAAGAAGTTAGCAACTGTACAAGCAGAGCTTGACATGGTACTTGAAGAAGTAACATTAGTGGCTGACGTGGCTAAAGAACTTAAGAATGATTTACGTGGTGACGTAAGACGTATCGAAAAGATCGTAGAAGATGTTGAAAGCAGAGTTAAGAACGACAGTAGAGAACTTAACACAGACATCAGCGATGCAATCAAAGACATCAAACAAGAGATGGCTGACCTTGAAGCGAAGATCGAAAAGCAAATTAAAACTGCTTTAGAAAATCCTTTAAGTAATATGGCTACTACAAAGTAACTAGAACGTCAACAAGTTATAAGAACTAATACTTGTTCTACCAGCTGGTGTCATAGTAACACCACTCTGTACGATACACGCCGTTTCACTCTCTGGAAACCAAGCTACGATACTCCAACTACCAGTTGAAGTGTTTACGAACATCGTTGCTGGTTGTCTTAGTATTTGTCCATTAGGTATACGTAAGAATAGTTCAAAGTTAGCAAATGGTATTTCGCTATGGCGATTAATAATATCAACAATAGGTTGCCCTGGTCCACAGTCTACCATGACAGGTAATTGTTTAATCATGTCTTCCGTAGTCTCAGGTGCAGGTTGAATTGGATTGTCTGTAGGCGGTACGTCTTGAGCTAGGGTACCAACAGAAGTAAGAGCTAGAAGCATAGCCGCTAGAAATACGAGTATTGTTTTCTTCATGATTCTCTCCTTCCTATATGTATTTAGAGAATGTTTGTTTACTGCAAAGTTCTAGAGCTTTCAGGTACTGCTCGTCTTCATTGTAATCAAACACACTATGGCTTGTTGGTTTTGCAGATAACCACGCACCCTGTTTTATCTCTGATGCTAATTGGTCTTCAGTCCAAATACTCATGCCTGCGAACATTCTCCAGCCCTTAGGAGTATTGCCTGTTGATAACTTTTCTATCATCAACATATCACTAGTCATTGCTAGTTCGCCTGCCGCCTGTAAAGTATTTGTACTCTGCCACTCGTTAGTGTGTAATAATAACACAGAGGTATCTGATACTGGGCCACCCTTGTGTACAAATGTTTCTTCTAATTGTGGATCGAAAGGAATGTCTTTAAGCAAACCTAAGCTAGAACATCTGAACTGACTAGGCTTGTTAAGTATAACACCTATAACTTCTCCACCTTCTCTTTGTTCGTAGACGTAAACAACACTACGTGAAAAGACAGGATTCGAATTTAATATAGGGCCTGCTACGAGTAGCTTACCTCTATAAGTTGTGTCCATGTTAACTCCAGTCTGGTAATGGTCCGCCATGTGCTTTGCCTTTTATCCTCTTACCACCTACCGTTACTCTCTTCTTTCCTATCTTGTGAGACTTCTTGCCTGATCGTGAACGTAGGCCTTGTGATTTACATGAAGCAAGTTGCGAAGCACCAAGGTCACTGTCAGGTCTTGACGACCTGCATAACTTTTTAGATGCCTGAGCTTCTAGTTCTGCTTCGTTACAAATGTCAACTATCTTCATACAAATATTTATCTATATTTGTCTGCTGGATTGTCATAACGGTCAGACTCGTCACACAATCTAAATGTTAGCACTTTTCTCGGTCCCTTGGTTGTGTTTACTGATATGTCACCTGATTTGTCAAAGTATTCTATCTTTGTTATCTTTGCTCGTTCATTGTGTTTACCTACACGGATTTCTTGACCAACCTCTAGGTTGATAGCTAAATTACGTAATTGTGTCATTGGAGTCTCCTTCCGGTATTGCTGGACGCAATAACTCTCTTCTTGTGTAATAGTATTTAACCAAGGCCCCGCTGTACGGTTTTCAAATAGCCTAATTTTAGAATCCTATTCTATACTAAACTAAATATCTGTACAGATAATAAGCAATTATGAATATCTATACACAAATAAACGAACCAAAAGACCTAAAAGAGGGTGATAAATGGCTACCTTGCTTGGTTACTAAGGCCACAGAGCATAGACAAGCATGGCAACAACCACTTTTGATTACACATATTGACGCAATAAAGCACTATCAATACGACATAGTACCTTTATTAAACCAAACTGTGCATTGTATTGGACCTAAGACCTATGACAGACTAAAGGATATGGGCTTTACCAATATCAATTTGCATGGCTTGTATGCAGAAGATATAAAGATCAGCACTATGCCTATTACACCTTGCACGTGGTTACACGGCGATCGTTATAGCAAAGACTTTGGTAAATTTACAGGGGTCACTGCTATACAAACCTACACTACGTCACTGAACGAAGCTTCACTATCCGAAATTCAAAAGATGGTCACTGCTAATAATATACCAGATAAAATTTTCGTCTACTCAAGTTTGGTAGCCGAGAGACTGCAAACCTTTGGGGCCTGGCCAAAAACTGAGCTCCACCATGTTGAATCAGCAGAACCAAAAGTTGAATGGGATAAGTGGTTGAAAACACAGGCTTTTTACCCCGGCGA
>CEOO01044337.1_pt1 | contig 34163 bp, 35 predicted proteins | sample 530321 | NCBI WGS metagenome assembly CEOO01 (sample SAMEA2619927, study PRJEB7988) | marine metagenome | biome: marine biome (ENVO:00000447); feature: surface water layer (ENVO:00002042); material: "saline water (ENVO:00002010), including plankton (ENVO:xxxxxxxx)" | depth 5 m
GCACAAATTCCGATTTAATTGAAGACATGATAAATCAAAAAATAGGAGAGATTAAATATGTTTTTGAGAATCGTGAAGATGCCGCACAGTTCGGAGGAGGAAAATATAAAAAGAATAAAAGAACGCGTAAAACGAAAAAGAAACACGTATCAGTAAAAGGAAAAAGAAAGCAAAAGAAGAAAAGCGTAACACAGAAGAAAAAACAAAAGAACAAACGTGGGTCGAGAAAAGGGAAAGAAAAGAAATAATATAAACTAATTAAAGGTATTTAATTGGTTTATAACATAGCAACGATGGAGACATTACGCGAAGACCAAAATATAAATTACATTGAATTATCAGAAGAACATAAACAAATTTGCGATGGCAGTTATCAGGAAGTAGTATTGTATTACTTGGTGAACCCAGGTATTTTTTTAACTCATGTATATGAGACGTTAAGCAGTTGGGAATGGAAATTTTATTTTAAACTGAATTCGTAATTAGAATTTCCATATATTTAAGTATTCCATATGACCTAATTCTTCCATACTTTTTGCTTTTATTAAAACGTCTGTTTCCTGTGATTTCATAAATTCATTCATTTTTTTGAGAACAAGTCTATCTTGACAACCAATAATACGACAAGCAAGAAGTCCAGCGTTTGTCGCGTTATGTATAGCAACTGTAGCAACTGGAATACCTCTAGGCATTTGTACTATAGACAATAGAGAATCATTTCCTGAAAGAGAACTAGACTTTACAGGGACTCCTATGACAGGCAAACTAGTTAATGAAGCTACCATCCCAGGCAAATGTGCCGCACCTCCTGCACCTGCTATTATACATTGTAAGCCTCTATCAGCTGCGGTTTTAGCATAAGAATACATACGGTCGGGTGTCCTGTGTGCTGATACAATAGTTATTTCGTAAGGAATGTTAAATTTATCCAATATTTCAGCAGCATCTTTCATACATAATAAATCGCTATCACTTCCCATAATTATTCCAATACGAGGTTTTGGTTTACTACTTTTTGTAATTAATTTGTATTCAGTTCTATCTAATTTATTATGTACAACCTTACCTATAATTTTATGAGGAACATAGAATTTGTCTAACTCAACTGAACTATCTACAACTAAAACATACCCTATTCCACAATTAAAAACATCTAATAATTCTTCTTTTGGTACTCCTTGTTCTAATAAATATATACACCAATCAGGTAATTCAATTTCATCTAGTTCTACTTCCATATTGGTTGGCAATACTCTTTTCATATTAGAATGAAATCCACCTCCTGTTATGTGACACATAGCATTTAATTTATCATATCCAAACAATTCAATAAACGTCAATACTTCTGGTAAATAACATTTATGGGGCTTTACTAATGTTTTTTTCATTTCTTCGTGAACATCCTTATCGTGAACAATTTTATTTATTAATGAGTAGCCGTTTGTATGTGGACTAACTGAAGGTAAATTAATAATAATATCACCAGGTTTAACTTTGTTAGGGAAAAATCGGGTATCTTTTTTACCTATAATACAACCAACTAAATCAGTTTTATCATCATTATATATTAAAGGCATTTCTGCTGTTTCACCACCAAGTATAGGGAACGGTCCATTCTCTAAACAGCAATCAGTTACTCCTTTTATAAAGTTTTCAAATTCAGTTAAATTCAAATTATTTGCTCCAAAATAATCTAGGAAAAATAAAGGATATGCTCCCTGTACTAAAATATCATTAATAGAATGACCAACAATATCCTTCCCTAGCTCGTAGTATGCATCTTCACCAAAGAATTTTTTTGCTAGAATAGATTTTGTGCCTACACCATCTATACTCGCTATTAATGTATCATTTCCTAATTTATATTCACCGCCAAATGAACCTACTTCACTTAACACATTTTTATTGTATGTTGAAAGAATTAGTTTTTTAATGTTCTGTATTGCTTGGTCTCCATTTTTAATTGAAACCCCAGACTGTTCGTAATTTGTTAAAAATTTACGTCCGATATCTTTTCTATAAAACAAACGACCTTTTATATATTTCATATTTTTATATATATTTGTATAGCATTCGTATAATCCTTTACCACGAGCAACACAACACATAGTCCTAGATTTTAGACAATAGATATGTTTGTTTACTATTTTTACATTACTAAAAATAAGGTTTTCAAAATTAAATTCATTATCAAAATAAATATCATAACAGTCACTTTCCACCACTTTTGGATAATCTTCCGGAACAGCGTATACACACATCATTGCATTATTAGAAAAAACAAAAGGACGTGTTAATGTTCCTGATATCATGTCTAAACATATAGAATAAAAATTACTCTCTAACAATGATAAAGCTATTATACATTCTGGGTCGCCAAATCTACAATTGAATTCTATAATATATATTCCATTTTTAGTTTTAATATAACTCCCATACAAGATTCCACGATATCCAATTGATAAATTATTATGTTCTTTAAACTCATTAAGTTTTTCAATCACTCTTGTATTAATTTTTTTGGTTGTTTCTATATCTTCCTGTTCCAAAAATGGTAATGTATTATTTTCTGCTATTATACATCCCATACCACCAGTATTTGGTCCATTATCACCATCTAATAAACGTTTATTATCTTGGATTGGAGGAAAATGCTGAATATTATTATAACCATCAGTCATACTTAAAAATGAAAATTCTTCTCCTTCTAATTTTTCCTCAATTACAAATGAATCACTAGAATTTAAAACATAATTAATTTGCTTATGCTTGTCAGAAAAATCATATCCTTGGACAGTAACACCCTTGCCTCCACAAAGACCATCTTTTTTAATCACTATTTCATCAAAACTATCAAATACACTTTTAATTGATTCAGTTGTCTTATTATTGTTATCAATCACCATATAAGCTGGAGAATAGTTTTGTAATGTTGCTTCACTATTTAGAAACTCTCTACAGAATTGCTTACTCGTCTCTATTTGTGCGTAATATTGTAAAGGTCCAATACAAGGTATCTGTTTATTTTCAAAATAATCAGCATAACCTTCTTTTAATGGAGCTTCTGGTCCAATTATACAAAAATGAATATCTTCTTTTATACGGTCCATCATTTCTTTAATTGATAAGTTCATTGATAAATACATTGAAACAACTTTAAAACAATGTTTATCAATTGCATCATTTTCTTGTGTTTTGATACATATAATATTAATTTCTTCTAACGCATCTTCCGTTAATTTCTGAATAATTTTTACCTCCCTAGCTCCCGAACCTATGACAAGTATTGTCCGCATAAGTCAATAAAGATATTTATATAAAATTTATATATCATTTTTGTAACATTAATAATGTATTAAAATGGTCATTATTAATTAATATAATATACAAATAATATTGTAAATTACAGCATTGTTATTTGAGTGAACCTATGAAGCTTGATTATATAGCATAGCAATCTTGCTTAAGTTTTGAACGTACTTTGTACAATGTGCTTTATTCGTTTCATCCATGGTCTTAATGGGCATACGGATTTTATCAATAATAGACAAGATTTCTTTCGCATCTGGTAAATGTGCTACGTCTGCACCATAGTCCTTATCGTAGAAAAACGAAATATCACCGGCATCAATTACGTCTTTGTAAGGAACATATACAAATTTCATCCATGCTTTACATAGGGAAGTAGGATTCATCTTTTTGATAGTTTCAAAAGAATTACGTGCCTTCTGGATATCAGGGTCTTCCGGCAAAATACGGATAACATCATCCAAGAATTCAAAAAAGTGAGTGTTATATGCTTTCAAGAAAGACGACTTTGTTGCCATAATATACACTATATATATAGTTCTAAATGCTTTTTTCAAAATTTTTAACGCACCATTTTAATGATTGGTAAATTCTAAAATGAATGATTATATTTTAATGTTCTAAATTCTCTATCAAATTGTAAAACCAATGAATAAAATCCAAGGGGGAATAATAGATGCCATATGACGTGTCCGTATTGGGTGTACTCATTACACCAAATTTCTGAAATGATCCAACATTTAGCTCCAATACCAGAGACTATAATATGGTATTTATACGGGTAACCATATTTGTTGGAAACATTATCAATCAAGAATAAAGTGACGCCCATATACAAGGAAAATAATAATGGAAATAATATATCGTTGGAAGAAATGGTATTACTAGTCAAGAAAGATATCATGAACATGGTGTTCCAGCCGTTATACCAATTTAATAAGGGCTTGCTATTAATATAATACATTTTCAATAAACCCCAAATACCATAGTAATTAGCCAATATCATGGAGATTTCATCAGCCTGTTTACCAATCCAGTTTAAGCGGTAGTGGTAATAAAAACTAGCAACTCCATTAAAAGCAAGCATACAGGCAACATTATAAAAAATAGTATTCTTTGGAAACCCTAATAGCAGCGGAAATAATGTAATAGATAATGAAGTGTATGAATTATAAATTTCAGGGGGTTGATTATTTGTTAATCTGGATTCGCAGAAGTTATGTATAAAATTATTTTCCATAGAGTTATACTATTTCTATATAATCATAGGCTGTTTGTTAGGTAAAATTTGATTAATTTCATCCATACGTTTTTGCTGTAAATTATCAACAGTAATATCTCCACCAATTTTATTGGGTTTGTAAGTGTCATCTGGGGTAGCAATACTCATATTATCTCCATTAACAGTAACATAGTCATACATAGGACGATTGGAACTAATACTCTTTGCACTTAAATCATCAGGACTCATATCATAGGAAGTGAATTGTTCTGAAACAATATTTGTTCCACCTGAAGATTTGGTGAGTTGGTATGCCATAGGTTCTCCATTGGATTGTAAAGCTTTTGACTGGGATTTCAAGATTTCTGGATGATAGTGCTTTATAATGTCGTCTCCTAGAATAATACGATAATTTTGGTTAATGAGTAATAATGCGGGAACACTATGGACGTTGGGAGGTAAAACAACTTTTGAGCCATTTTCCATTGAAATATAGGTTTGTCCAGTTTTAGTATCTCGCTTACGAGTATCTATACATACAAAACTGAGTTTATCTTGTAAGTTACCTTTTACTAAAGTTTGTACGACCTTTTGGCTATGTTTGCAATAATTGCTATAATATAAAATATCCATTTTACATTATAATTTTAAAATTTAGGTGTGTTTATTACGCATATTTACTCAAGTGCACTATAACAAATGGTAGACATTAATCTATTTTGGAAATAAACAACGAAGTAAATCATAGCTAGTGACAATACTTGAATAAAGTATTCCATTTTCTTCTTCTCTGTGAAGCCAATATATAAAGAAGAAACAATGAAAATGATTAATACAATAAAGTTAAGCACTGTTAAGATGTAGAAGTATAAGCAATAGTCCTTTGGAAGAGGACCAAATAAAGCATTAATAGTATTTTGTTGTTCGTCCATTATATATATTAAAGAGGAAAAATTAATCAACGGTAACAACTTTCGCCAAGTTTCGTGGAATGTCTGGATTAATATTCCTTTGAATAGAAATATTGTAGGCAAACAATTGTAAATACAGAAGGACAAATAAGAAACTGTAATTTGAAGAAGGAACTTTGATAATATTAGGATTATCTTTTATTCCCATACTTCGGTTTGTAAAAATAAAAATAGGTGCTCCGCGACAACTTATTTCTTGTATAGCAATATCGTTTTTAACATAATATTCAGGTTGGGTATCAATCAATATAACTGGGAATTCTTGGTCTAATAAAGCAAATGGTCCATGTTTCAATGAACTGCTAGAATAAGGTTCAGCGTGTACATAGGCAATTTCTTTCAACTTAAGAGAAGCTTCTTTCGCAATGAAGTAATCAGTTCCCTTTCCTAAAATAAAGACTTTCGTAATGTAACTGAATTTAGATAATAATTTTTGTAATTGTTGTTGTATGTGGTTGGTAAATAATTCTGTATAAGATGAAGATAAAGTTTGTAAATCTTTAATTAAATCAGATTTAGTAGCAACACCTGAATCAGGGTAATGATTTTGTGAAAACCATAAAGAAATAAGTGATAAACAAATGGTTTGGCACGTAAATGATTTGGTAGATGCTACACCACGTTCTCGCCCACTATTACAATAAACACCACATTTTACTTCACGTGAAATGAGGGAATCAACGACATTTACAACACCGACGGTAATACAATCATTAACCCTTTCTGTATTTCTTTGAATAAGTTGTAAGCATTTATGTAATTCCTTTGTTTCACCAGATTGGGAAATAAATACAAAACATACTTTTCCATTTTGTGGAATATCACATTCTTCAAATTCACATCCATCAATTGCAACAACACTTTGAAAATTACATAGTTTTTTACAATATTTTTCGCCAATACAAGCACTAAAAAAAGAAGAACCACACCCAACAAACACAATATGCTGACATGCTAGTAAATCCTCTTTACAACTATCTAATCCTCCTAGTTTTACGTGTGAATCATCATAAATACGACCACCATTATTTAGAGTGTTCATAATAGCAAGAGGTTGTTCGTATATTTCTTTAAGAGTCCAGTGCTTATAATGACTAGGAGTTGATAATGTTTCAAAAATGTCAGGGACCTTTTTCTCCGTATACATGTTTTTCGTTCTTACACGAACAGTATCATTATCAAGAGTCATTTCACAAATATCATTATTGTCTAGTGTAATATATGTATCAACAAGATTACAAAATCCAGCTGGCTCTGAACTGAACATGCCGTACCCAGAATTATGACCGAACAATACGGGAGAACCAGAGCTGACGCCATACATGCTAATACCATTAAAAATGACAACTAATCCATATGTGCCTTGTAGTAGTTCAATACTATGGCGAATAGCATCAATAGGGTTTTTATCAATCTTATAATAGTAAGCTATTAAATTAGGTATGACTTCTGAATCGGTTTCTGATATGAAACTGAACCCATTTTCAATAAGGAATTGCTTTAACTCTTTATAATTTTCAATAATGCCATTATGAACTACACCAACAACACCATTACTGGATATATGAGGATGAGCATTTAATGAATTTTTGGCACCGTGAGTAGCCCATCTGTTATGTCCAAATCCAACGTGAATGGGTATGTTTGTAGGAATAAGATTACTTCTTCTTTCTATTTTTTCAATAGAGGTTATTGTTTCAGTTGATGAATCTTTTTGAAATAGCCATTCCGCAGACATAGGTAGTAATCCAATTCCGGAAGAGTCATACCCACGGTTTTGTAACTCTTTTAATGCATCTAATATAGTTTGGTAAATAGTCTTAGATAATACTTGGTTACTATTCGCAGATAATATACCAAATATCCCACACATGTTAGTAAAAACAAATATAAATAGGTAGGTTAGTTTATATTTAAATCAGTTACAGGATATAGAAATGAAAATATAGTGTTTTGAGATAAAGATAACAATCTATATAGATTATATACAATTAAAAGCAATGGAAAATGCTGAAGTATGGAAAATCATAAGAAAACATTTTGAAGACAATCCACAATGTTTAGTAAGACATCATATTGATTCGTATGACAATTTTTTCAAAAAAGACATATATCAAATCTTCAAAGATAGTAATCCATTGAAATTACAAGTAAATTATGACAAGGCAACTGAAACATATAAACAAGAATGTTTAATGTATTTGGGTGGTAAAGAAGGAAACCGAATTTACTTTGGAAAACCAATTATTTATGATGATGATGCATCTCATTATATGTTTCCAAATGAAGCCAGATTAAGAGATATGACATATGGTATGACTATTCATTATGACGTAGATGTAGAATTTATGGATATTTTGGACGAAAATGAAGAGCCGGCAATAGTCGGTGGTGACGATAGTCACATAGTAGAAAATGAAGTGTATGAATACGGTAGTATTGTAGGAGGAAATGAAAAGAAAGATAAAAAGAAGCGTAAGAAGAAGCAAGTAGAAGAGGTTTCAGCTGAACAAAGTGTATTAATAAAAGAACTGACCGCTGAATCAGTAGTAGAAGATGTATACGGAAGAAGGGTTCAGCACCGTAAATTGACTATGGAGAAGGTGTATTTAGGTAGGTTTCCTGTAATGCTTCAAAGTGATTTCTGTATACTACACGAATTACCAAGAGAAATGCGATTCAATATGGGTGAATGTAAGAACGACTTGGGTGGATATTTTATTATTGATGGAAAAGAAAAGACAGTAGTCCCTCAAGAGAAATTTGGAAATAATATGATGTATATTCGTGAAGATGGAAATGAAAAATATTTATATTCTGCTGAAATTAGGTCTGTATCAGAGAATGTATCCAAACCAGTGCGAACATTAGCAGTAAAATTAGAAGCACCTAATGCAACATATTCACAGAAGAATATTGTTGTGGCAATTCCAAATGTAAGGAAACCGGTTCCATTGTTTATCGTATTTCGTGCATTAGGTATCTTAACTGATAAGGAAATTGTGGAATATTGTTTATTAGACCGTGAAAAGTATAGTCATTTGGAGGATTTGTTAGTTCCTTCTGTATATGATTCTGGGAATATTTTTACTCAACAGCAAGCAATAGATTACATTCGGTTATTAACAAAGGGTGGAACAGTAGAATATGTTATGGAGATATTAGCAGATTATTTTTTACCTCATATAGGAGAACTAAATTTTAATGAAAAGGCTTATTTCCTGGGACATATTGTTTTGAAGTTGCTATTAGTATATAATGGCAATGAACCACTAACTGACCGCGATAATTATAAATTCAAGCGTGTAGAATTAATAGGTTCTATGATGTATGATTTGTTTCGTGAATATTACAAAATCCAGTTACACAACATTCATTTAGGATTTGAGGAAAACATCACATTTCAGTTTGGCTCTTACGGGGAAGATTTATATGAATTAGTGCGTCAAAAGCATTCCGCAATATTCGGTCAGCGATTATTAGAGGAAGGGTTCCGGAAAGCATTTAAGGGTGACTGGGGTGCGTATAGCCATACAAAACGTATTGGAGCATTACAAGATTTGAATCGGTTATCATCCAATTCTGCAAAAAGTCATTTACGTAAAACGAATTTGCCTTTGGATGCTACCGCCAAAGTAGTAGGTCCTCGTTTGTTGAACGCAACTCAATGGGGTATGTTTGACCCAATTGATACGCCTGATGGTGGTAACATTGGTATACATAAACATTTATCTATTGCCACCTATGTTACTGAAGGTTATTCTAGAGAAGAATTAATTAGCTATTTACAAAAACATTTTCATATTCATTTATTAGATGACCATAATCCTTTGTGGATTTCTAAACATACAAGATTATTTATTAATGGATACTGGGTAGGATGTATAGATAATCCTATTCAAATGGTAGATACATTGAAGTTACATCGTAGATTAGGACTTATTCCTATTTACACGAGTATTTCATTTGATATACAAGAACAAACAGTATATTTTTATACAGACGGTGGGCGTGTTTGTCGTCCAATTTTCTATAAAGACAATGAAACAAAGAAAATGTCTTTTGAGAACGCAAATTTCCAAAAACAATTGAAAGAAGATACTCTACATTGGAGTGATTTTGTATTGGGTATGAATAAACGTAAGAAAGAGGTATTATTGAATAATAATGAGTTTTATGAGATGGAAGATTTGTATGAGATAACTCCAGATGAAAAGAAAGACAATGAAGGACAACTTACACAGATTAAACGGTTTTACAAAAATAAAGCAATAATTGATTATATTGATACAAATGAAACGGAACAAGCATTCATTGCATTAAGTAATGAAGAATTAGAAAATACAAATGCTCATACCCATATGGAGATTCACGAATCCCTTATTTTTGGTATGATGTGCAACTTAATAAACTTTCCGGAAAACAACCCTGCTACACGTAACTCATTTTCTTGTGGACAGAGTAAGCAAGCTTGTTCTCTATATCATACGAATTATAGTATGAGAATGGATAAGACAGCAGTATTATTGAATTATGGACAAGTTCCTTTGGTAAAATCCCGTTACTTGGAATTCATTGATAATGAGGAAAACCCATATGGCGAGAACACTATTGTTGCTATTATGTGCTATACAGGATACAATGTAGAAGATGCGATTTTAGTAAATGAGGCAGCTATAAAACGTGGATTATTCCGCACAACTTACTTTTCAACTTATGCTAGCCACGAAGAGAAGAGCAAAGTTTCCACTAATATTACAACAAAAAAGTTTGTTAATATCGAATCACAGAATGATGTAGTAGGTACAAAAACAGGGTATGATTATAGTATGTTAGATGAACACGGTATTATTCGGGAAGGAACGGAGGTAAACGATAAAACGGTATTAATAGGTATGGTATCGCGGGAATCTGAAGAAAGTGAAAAGTATTTGGATGAATCAAAGACTACAAAGAAAGGACAATTAGGTATTGTAGACAAAACATTTATTACTGATAACGATGAAGGTAGGCGTATAGCAAAAGTGCGTGTTCTAGAACAGCGTATTCCAGCAATAGGCGATAAAATGGCGTCAAGAGCAGGACAAAAGGGAACTGTAGGATTGGTTGTAAAAGAATGTGATATGCCATTTACAAAGGATGGTATTCGTCCAGATTTAATTATTAATCCTCACGCAATTCCATCTCGTATGACAATCGGGCATTTGGTAGAATGTATTACAGGGAAAGCGTGTGTTTTACACGGTGGATACGGGGATTGCACGGCATTTAACAATAAAGGAACCAAAGTGAAAGTATTTGGAGACATGCTGAATGAGTTAGGGTATCATTCCAGTGGAAATGAAATATTATACAATGGAATGGATGGAAAACAATTAGAAAGTGAGATTTTCATGGGACCTAATTATTATATGCGTTTGAAACACATGGTAAAAGACAAAATTAATTACCGAGCACAAGGACCACGAACAGCGTTAACACATCAAGCAGTTTCTGGAAGAGCAAATGATGGTGGGTTGCGTATAGGAGAAATGGAACGTGATTCGGTTATTTCACACGGTGCTGCTGCGTTTTTGAATGAATCTATGATGGAACGTGGTGATAAGTATTATTTTGCGGTATGTAATAAAACAGGTATGATGAGTGTGTATAACCCCGAAAAGAGTATAATGTTGAGTCCTATGGCTGATGGTCCTTTACAATACGTCGGTTCATTAAATAGTGATGATTTCCAAATAGAGCAAATGTCCAAATATGGTCGTGATTTCAGTATTATTTGTGTTCCATACACGTTCAAGTTGTTAATGCAAGAGTTACAAACGATTAATGTTCAAATGCGTATTATTACTGAAGACACAATAGACCACATTAGTAGTATGTCATTTTCAAAGAATATTCACAATTTGATGTATATGCCTAATGCGGCAGATGCTGAAGTAATTAGTAAGCTTCAAAAAAGTATTGGAGAAAGATTAAAAGATGCAAGTGTATTCCCTACACTGGATATTACATCAAAGGAAGAACAACCTTCTATTGAGAGCACATTACCGAGTGAAGAAAAGACTGATGATAAATCACCCACAGACCCAGATGAGTTATACAGATATATATACGGCACTCCTACACCGGAAGAAAACCCAATGTTTTCACCCAAAACACCTGAAGGTAGCCCTATGGATGGTCCGTGGGATAAATTAAAACAAGAAGCAATGAAATACACAGTAGGGGAACAAGTGTTTTATTTGAAGGACGAAGTAGAAAACAGACTTTGGAATATCACAAACATAGATGGACATTTAATCACGATTAAACTAGACCCAAATTATGTAGGTGAAATGGCAAGTCCATCCGACGCTAACATAACACGTGTTATAACAGCAGAAGATATTCGTCCCCGTCAAGAATCACCACCAATGCCTCCAATGGGAATGCCACAAACCACTCCATCACAAAATAGCGGGGAGTCAATGTTAGAAACACGAGCAAAAGAATACTCAATTGGGGACCAGGTCATTTATTTGAGGGATAAAGTAGAGGGACACTTGTGGAATATTACAGACATTGATGGTAAATTCTTAACCATTGAATTAGATGCGAATTATACAGGGCAAACAGTTAATCCATTAGAAATGGATACCATCCAAGTAGTAACTGTAATGGATATTAAACCCCGTCCAGAATCACCACCAATGCCTCCAATGGGAATGACAACAGCGGGAGGAAATACTATGACGTATGCTCCTGTTATTAATATTAATACAGGTGGTAATGCAGGACCAACTGTGGAAACATCAAATACACAAGCAGGGGGTAATGTATTGGATACAACACAATCAAATGATAATGTGTTGGGAGATTCAGTTACCAATAACGTTAGTGATGGGTCAAATGAAAAAGATAATCAAAAAAGTGATGGCGGTCTATTAGATTTTTCAAAGGTGATTATTAAGAAAATGGGGTTTTAAATTTGATAAAAATTGATTAATGAATAACATAAATAAAAAAGTATCCTTTTTATTTATAGTAAAAATGTCTTCTAATAAAGTTTTGAAATTATACAATGCTAGATTGAATGTTCTAGAACAATTGGAAGAAATCAATTATGATGTATCTGAATACAAGAACTTCAGTATTAACGCAGTGGATGTAATGTATGACAACAAGCAAATGGATATGCTAGTGAAACGAGAAACAGATAATAAGAAAGTGTATATTCATTTCTTTGAAGAGAAAACATTAGGAAAGAAAAATTTAGATGAATTAATAGAAGAATTATTTGAAATAGAAAATGCTTTAAGTGTTGAAGATACATTGATTGTGATTGCGAACGATGAACCGAATGAAACACTCATTTCAAGATTAAAATATACTTGGGAACAAAACAAGTATATGGTAGTAGTTCATAATATTAAGCGATTGCAATATAACCTTCTTAAACATCAATATGTTCCACCGTGTTCTGTATTGAATGAGGAAGAAGTATCTGTGTTTAAGCAAAAATTCAATATTCAAAACAATAAACAGCTGCCAGAAATTTCAAGATTTGACCCACAAGCACTGGCAATATGTCTACGTCCTGGAGATATTGTGGAATTTGAAAGAAAAAGTGAAACAGCAATGAAATACAATTATTATCGTGTATGTGTAAATTAGACAGCGTAAAGTATAAAACAGAATAAAAATATGCTTGATATATATATGTCGGAACAAACAATCGTTGGATTCAATTCAAATGATTTTTTTTATGTAAGTGCTCAAGAAAATAATATCATGCCAACCGACGCTAGTTGCGTAACAATATTGAGTGAAGCAGATGAAAATAAATATACACAAGATAATGGTGAGACCATTGATTATGATTTTGAAACACAGTGTGCTGATTTGGCAGATGAAGGTATAACGCAAGGAAGTGATACAATTCGTAACGGTATGCCTTGTTTTCGTCGTGAATTATGTCGTAACAAACAATATGCGGATAACATTTACAAAAAACAGGGAAATCACAGTGGTTCAGAAGAGAAATATAACGACTCTTTAGACATGTTTAATTTTACCTTATTAAATACCGTAAACTTAACATTGGGAATTGGGTTAATAATATATTTGATTTACAGAAATAGAAAAATCGCCGCATAATATAAAAGGAATCTAGAGATGAATATTATGCCAACAATAGAAGGAATGTCATTAATGAATAAAAATGAATTGACCGATGCTATTAATGATTTCAACCAAAAATATGCACGATATGTCCTTTGCAATAGTTCTACCGAAAACCCTGATAATACTTTAAATTGTAGAGATGAAGAAATGGATAAAGAGTATGTTCTAGACGCATATGAAACAGCAAAAGAAAAGATAAAAACGTTACAAGATGCTCCAGTGAAAGGGGATATAACTTTGAGTGCTTCTTTCAAACGGGAGTTTGATGAAATGGTAAAAGAACACAAAGATTTACAAAAAATGCGAAATGATTTGGCTATCATGGATACCGAAGTAGGTGAAAATAGTAGTAGCAAAATGAATACTATGGGAGAAGATTTTGAAGAAGAATACAGATACACTATGTATGTAAATATGATGCTGACTGTTTTAGGAACTACAATGTTGTACTATATATTTTTCAAATGGAATAAATAGATAATGTATAATATCAATATACATTATATAGAATGACCAGTAGTAATACTCCATTTCAAATCGTACCTTTACAGAATGAAATAGATTTTGAATCTAATAATGAAATAATACAAGAATTGCCTATCAATGAACAGCTAGACCCGAATGGTTCGTATATAATTCGCTCTTCATCATACTCTGATATCAACAATATGGCTTATAATGCATTTAACAATGATTTTACTAGTATGTGGGAATGTAATTACAAAAATAATGAAAGCTATGATGGTATGACAATGAATTATCCTGCTTATAAACAGTCACCTTATAGTAAATCATTTCCATCAAACTACCAAGGTGGTGGAATGGACGAAAATACGTTTACAACGAATGTAGGTAGTGATGAACAATATTATGAGATAAAGGGAGAATGGCTTGAAATATCTTTACCTTATCAGGTATACCTTCAAGAGTATTATTTAGCAACTCCTGTATTTGCAAATAATAATAATTTTCCACGTAAATTTATGCTGGTTGGTAAAAACGAAGACAGCACAAATGAAACTTGGTCGTTGTTAGATAACCAGCAGACAAAGGACACAGCAACGAATGGACAAGTATTTCGTAATTTCCATGTTAATTCACCCGATAAGTATTCAACATTCAGATTAATCATTTTACAAATGCCGGTGGGTTTTGACCGTGTTCGTATTTCAATGCTGAAATTAATTGGCACCCCTTTGTTATACACACTAACTGATGAAGAAAAGGAAATGAAAAAGCAAAAATTGAATCAAGATAAAAAAGTCAAAAATCGTAAACGTAATACAAATAATATGGAAGGAATGGATAACTGCCGACAAGTAAAAGGAATGCTTCGCGAAAGTGAGAATGGACCTGTAGTAGACACTTTTGTAAACTTAAAACGAGGTGTTTTAACATTGACTTACCCAAGCATTGATAGCTTTAATGGTATAATAGAAGAACACGAAATGGAAGATGAGGACATAGTATATACAAATAGTAAAGAGCATAAGGAAACAAACCCAAATATAATTGATTATAATCAATTAGGGATGATTACAGGATTTTTAGCAGTGATCGCAGGGGGACTAGTTATATATAAAATCACCCGCAATACAAAATAATACAATAAAAACCTCACTCTAATGTATATAATATAATTTATGAATAATTTAGCCCATAAAAATGTATTTTTAATGAAGAATGAAGGTTTTCAAGGATATACTTATACAAATGATGTCCTAACTGGTAGTTCAAATATAAATAATGTAATTTTGGACCAGCAAGTCGCACCACTAGAAAGAACAGTAAAGTTACAAGCAGATAATGTTGATAAAATTAATAAAAAACATGCAGAAATTAAAAAGAAAATAGATAAAATTACTAATGAGTATGGAGATGGATTACAAGATGAATTACAAAATGACCCAAAATATGATTATGAACAACAATTAGGTCATAAGTATATTGGCAATGTAAAAGAGGTTCGGTCACACGAATTAGATGCTATGGTGAGAAACAACGAACAAGTATTGTTTTTTGCTTCTATGGCGGGTGTGTCATTGTTAATCGCGATGATAATGATGAGAATGAACTAATTATCTCAATATTACTATATAATGAGTAATACTGATACACAAACATATTTAGCATCACTTCGTCAATCAGTGAATGATTTATCTGGAATTAGTGATGATACACAATTGAGTGCTGCTTCTACACAAATACAACAACAATTGGATGATTTGAATAGTTCTATGAACGAGCAAACAACCACTAGTGGTGAAGTATTGACGATGCAAGATACAGTATCAACTATTTTGAAAGAGGAACAGGATGAATTACAAATGCGAAAGGATGTATTAGATAATAAAATGATAGGTAAACGACGTGAAGTATTGTTGAAAGGGGCACAACAGTCAAGACAAGTAGAATACAATAAGATGGCGTTTGTCGTTATCATTGCGTTATTAGTGGTTTACTTATGTATGATAGGCGAGTATTATTTACCATTTATTCCTAGTTTCTTATTCACATTGATTAGTGTAGTAGCTATTGTTCTTGCCCTAGTTTATTGTTTTAATAAATTTATTGTGATTACTACCCGCATGAGAACCAATTTTGATGAATTACGTAAATCACCTCCGGATGGTGTAAATGAAACATCCAGAGCACGTAGCAGTGGAGAACCTGTAGATGGGAGTTATGATATAGGTAGTCTGGCGTGCGTAGGGTCAGATTGTTGTGGAAGCGGTATGGAATATAATGAATCAACGAATAGGTGTGAGTTAGAAGGTAGCAGCACCGATACAACAACAGAAACATTTATCCATAAATATTTAGCGGATGGAACACAAGCAACAGAGAACTTTGTAAAGGCATAAAAATCTAATAATATTATAACTTGAATATTATTAAATGGTTGTTTCAATGGAGAATTTTGATAATACTATAATTGAAGGGTATAGGCATAGATGGCGTAGACGTAGAAGAGAGCGTCGTGCTGCTTATCAAGAACGACAACGACAACGAGAAATCGCACATGTAAATAATCTTCGTCGTGAAAACGACCAGTTGTTACGCCAACGTAATGATGCTTACAGCACTAGTAATAGATTAAGCAATATTAGTAGAAGTAAACAAGGAGAACGTAACTACTATGTTCGTGAGAATACAAGATTAGATACTGTTAAAGCCTCTATGGACAATACAATTACTTCATTAGAAGACAATAAACAAGAATTGGAAGACACCGTTCCATCATTGGAATTAACCCGAGAAAATAAAGAGTTAGATTATCGTAATGCATTAGTTTCAAAGGGTATTAATGAATCAGCATTAGGAACATCAATCGGTGCTATTATGAGTACCATGTTCAATGTAAAGTGGTTTGATAGTGTTGATAATACACAAAAAGGGTTTAGTTACAATCGGTTGGCGAAGCAAAATGAACAATTAGAAAAGACGACTAATAAAATGGACAGTGAATACAGCACTGATGGAAGGAAATCGTATTACGAGTACCAAAGAAGAGTAGGGTTTCAGTTATTTAATAATTTTTTGTTAATCGTTTTCTTTATATGTTGGTTTATATTGGCATATGTTTATTTTACTTTGCGTTATGAACGAACATTATTTAGTATGTTACTTGTATTGTTACCATTGCTGATATTACCTTTTTGGTTATACATTTGGGAATATGCTATCTATTATACGAAAAATATGTATTTATAATATAACTTAATACTATGAGTGAAAAACAACGATTAGAACAGAACATAGCAACATGGAGAAATGATATTCGGCAATTTCAAAGTCAAATTCAGTCTCACGAACAAACTATTCGTAATTACCAGAACCAAATAAATAGTCTTCAATCTTCTTACAATAACAAACAAACAGAAATAAGAGACCTACAGTCAAAAATAAATGTATTAGAAGCGGAAATTGAAGTATTACAAGGACAAATTGATGACTTAAATACCCAAATAGCTATCATTGAACGTGAAACTAATAAAGTGAATAATTTAAATGCTGATGATGAAGACGCAATAGCTCAATACACTAGTTATTTCAGTTATTTAAATAGTAGCCAAGCCAGCGTTAAAAATGATGCCCTTCAAACAAACAAAACGAGTTATCAAATGTTACTTTCTGAAAATAAAGCACTCAAAGAACAACAATATGATATCTTGAATAAGTTAACAAGAGGAGACCAAAAAACTAATTTACTAGAACCATATCAAATACGTACAAAAAGCCTTGAGACCATATTATTTTATCTTTATTTTATTGTTCTATTGGTATATGCTTACTTCTTTTTATCTGCAACACAGAAAAATGAATTAGGATTACGGGTATTGGTTCTGATGTTATTGGCGGCATTACCTTTTGTAATCTATTATATTGAAAAGTTGTTTATAGATGTATTACGTTACGGTTGGTCGCTTATTACTTTTGTTCCATACGAACAATAAAAATATTTGTAGTGTATGTATAAATATTTTTTATTTGGATGACTTCATATTAACAGTCATCATCTGGGTCATCATCATCGTTATCATATTTCAAGGAAATATTATGCCATTTGGTTTCACTAGGCTTACGACCGTGTATCTTGTCCAGGTTTTCAAACAACTCACGTCCAGGTGGAGGACGTGTGCCAATGTTTTGTTCGTGCCAAATACGATAACTAGTAGTCAATTCGGATTTTGTAATTTTACCACCTTCTTCTACAATAATTTTTTCAGCTACGAATTGTGAAAAGGCATCTTGTTTTTGCTTGTATTTATTACTTGATTCACGGACAATTGAACATTCTTTTACAATGCCTTTTGTTTGCATAACTCGTTTCACTAACATAGAAGCAAGAACTTCTTTCCAGTCATCGAATTTATTAATGATTTCGGGGTCAATTGGAAACTGATATGGTTTTAATGGGTCGTTCTTGACAGGGTTTGCTGTAAATAATGATTTGAAAGGAACTGCGTCAATACGTCTCCACGTGCCGTGGTCGTTACTTCCTACCTCCATTAATACATTACTAGCTAATACCCAACAGCATTGAGGAACAAACGTTTCATGTTCTTTATACATAGCACGAGCAGTTACTTTATCTGTGTTACTTGTAAGTTGTTTCATAACACCCTCATTGATTTTTTCACCTTTAGTAGGCTCATTAATAACTGCTAGACGTGCTCCTTTTGTATCTAGTAATTCACCAGAGTGTTGTCCCACACGAGCACGTTTTTCAGTAATCAATGATGTAGGAACATCTACTTTATAATCCCCTAATACAGCTTCTAATAAAGTTATCAATACTGATTTACCATTTGCACCATCACCAATCCACATATTGAATTTTTGGTTCTTGCCATTAGAAGTTCCATTCAATGTACAAGCCATGAAATCAAACATATAATCATATAATTCATTTTCTGGAAATAATTGATGTAGGAATGTTTCGATTTCACGAATAATTGGGGCGTGTTCGTCTGCTAACTCAATGTAATTAATATTGGTACATTTTGATAGATAATCATCTGGTCGCGGTTCACGAAAGCATCCCTCGTGAAAGTCAAATACACCATTTTTGAAACACAACAATTCAGGGTTAGAATCTAACTTGCTTCCCAAATTTTCTTCATAAAACAAATGTTTCGCTGTGTTCATAATCTTCTTTGCATCTGGTTCACGTCCCAATTTTGTATAAATATTTTTGAGTGTTCCTAATTCAGTTTTCTTTGTTTCTTTGCTGCTAACTGAAATATTTGCTCCACCTGTATGCATTTTAGAATGGATTTCGGCACTGATTAACGTGCGAAAACCAGTCATAACGTAATTGCGTAAATTAACACCCGAATCGTTTTCAATATAACGTCCATTAACAATTTGATACCAAGTTCCATATCCACTGAACCCAGCACAAACAAACTGTTCGCCTTTAAGAATATGTAAAAGCTTTGTTATTTCAGCCTCACCACACGTATTGCTAGGGTCATCTAATGTTTCATTTACAACTTTATACAATTGTTTTCTAACAGAATTATTACAGATTTCTTTATAAACAGCATTATTATCATTCTTCGCCCAATAAGTAATAGACTTGTGAGTAAGTAATTTACCACTCTCTTTAACACTGGTGCGGTCCCAGTTTTGAACCAACTCTGGTATAGTATTATAATTAAATGTGGAACTCTGCGAACTGAATTTCAACCATAATGGTAAAAGTAGGTTACGATTATCATCAGGACAAGAATTTTTCAATGCACAACCAACACGAAACCACTTCTCATAACTGCCATTCTCATAATAAGAACCGGGTAGAGCGAGAGTTAGTGGAATAATATCACGCAACTCATTAAAGGTTGCTTGGCTTTCAACATATAACAAATAGTTACTATACAATTTATCTAGTTCTTCTTTTTTATTTATCTTAATCAAGTCATATGTGCTGAAACTGAATGTTCCCATTGACTGAAAGGCTTGAATAGGATTACTACGAGGGGAAACATCTAATGCTTGTGGGGCAGAACTCTTAACTAATTGTTCATATTGAGGAATAAAAGCAGTTTTGAATGTCAACTTTTGACAGTTTTTATTACGAACAGATATCTCCATTAAATCAATGTTTTTCGTGTATTCGTTCACATTAAGTTCTTCACACCTGAATTCCCCATCATCTTCATCAAAGTTCATTTCAAATATATGTGAAATTGCGTATGCTTTGTGGTTTGGCTTACGACTTCCATATACTTGCCAGCCAGTATTTCTTGCCATTACTGAATTATCAACAACTCCTTCCCACCCATCTACATTATTTACAGGGAGTTCAGCTAATATATCAGGGAAATCACGAAGCATACATTCACGTAGGTATTTACTAACCACTTTATCAACAGAAATGTTAATAATTATATGAATTCCATCTTTTGTTATTTTTTTATCAGAAACACGATTTACATCAGGTTTCTCAAAAACGAACACTTTAAATGATTCTTCGTCAAAACAATACATTGATTTCAAATGCTCACAGACGTTTAGCACAATTTCTTCAATATGTGCGCTTGTATGTTGTCGTTCATCAACCTCATAGTCATAATGAAAATCTAAATCAATAGCAATAGGTCCATTTTCTAGTTGTCGTTCAGTCAAATATTCCTTCCCTTTTTTATCTATAATATCTTTTTTGTATAATGTAAAGAATTCTTCCAAGTCGTTATCTGGTATGTTGTATTTACCTCCATAAATCTTACTTTTATGGTCGCCAATTCGGGTATGTGTGATTTCATCTCCATCTTTAGCCTTGTGTGAATCCAGAAAACCTTTCAATGTAGTGATTTTACGCTTGGTCGTCGTTTTCGACGAGTTCATGTGGATAGAATATGGTGATACATTTTTTCCTAAATCTGACCCATCAATTTTACAAGAATCCATATTTTTAATATAATATAATCTATTATGGGGGGGTGTTTTTAACCCTTTTCATAATAGTATTTAGTTCAGTGCTTCTGAATACAAGTAAAATTGAATTAATATAGTATAAAAAAACAGCACTATATTATATACGAAAAAATGCGATTTTGCAAGAAATGCGATAACATGTATTATATTACAATCAAAGAAGAAAACGAGAATGAATTAGAATATTATTGTAGATACTGTGGTGACAAGGATAATAGTATTCAGCAAGAAGGTGTATGTCTATTAAAAACGGATTTCACAAAAAGTGAGCAGAAATTTCATCATATTGTCAATGAATATACAAAATATGACCCTACATTGCCTCGTGTTTATAACATCCCTTGTCCAAATCAAGAATGTAAATCAAAAAAAACTGATTTTAAGGGTCCACTAGAAGTATTGTATATTAGATATGACGAAGACAATATGAATTACTTATATGTTTGTAATGAATGTGATACAAAATGGAAAAATCATTCGTAAAATTGAAACATAACAACGTCCTCAACTATTTAGAAAGTTATTCTATAAGTATTATATAATGGACGCTAACGTATTCACAAATGAAATTTTGGACACTGAAGAAATGAATGAAACAGAACAAAAACAAAAATCCCAATATGTAGATGATGACTTGTATGGGGATAGTGATGAAGATACTGTTCCACCACCACCTGATGATAATGATAATGAAGATGATGTTGATATAGATATGGATGATGAAGATGTAGGTGAGTTAAATGAAGAAGAAATATTTGCTCCTTTAAACAGGACTCAAACAGAAAACGAAAATACGAATATTGCCTCTAATTTGATTGATAATTTAAGTGATGACGAAGATGAAGATGAAGATTATTTACAAAAAATAGATGATGATTTACATAACCATTTCTTACAGAGTTTTCACCCAGAACTTTTACAACATAACTACGAAGAGGTTGCGGCACTTACCAAAGTTACTCGTAATACAGAAGGTATTATTATTGACCCATTACATCGCACATTGCCATTCATTACACGATATGAACGAGCAAAAATATTAGGCGAACGAGCTAGTCAGCTAGAGGCTGGCGCAAAACCTATGGTTAAGGTAGAACCGAATGTATTAGATGGCTACTTGATTGCCTTGAAAGAATTTGAGGAAAAGAAAATACCCTTTATTGTAAAGCGACCCCTTCCTAACGGTAGTTGTGAGTATTGGAAACTACAAGATTTAGAAATTATTTAATTAACTATTCAATTTAAATTTGTACATACGAATACAATAAAAAATATTTGTTTCTTATTGTATTTTTTATCGGGTGTATTATTCTATATTTATGACCTCCAGTTTTTACCACAGTTAATACACGTTACGAATATAGTTGCTGGTTCATCTGCACTACGTGTCTGTAGTTCATAATATGTACATTTCTTGGATTTACATTTATTACAAGTAAACATATCTGTAGAAGCCTTCAATTCTTTGCTACTCAAATCATTTTGCTCACGAATAATTTTTTTCTCAATTAGGTCTTTCCATTTAGATGGGTCCATTTCATAATGTGTAATGTTTTCTAATTGTGGAATGGATATTTCATTTGTTTGAATAAGTTCTATTAATTTATTATTTTTTAAATTTGTCAAAATACTACGAAACCTAGAAATATAAATAGATACAAAATTAACATTTTCCCATTTTTTTATTACTTTTCTCTGTGTTGATTCTTTAATTGCGTAATTAAATATGGCCTTTTCGATATTTTTATAATCTTTTTCCTCTGGAAACATAACCGAGAATTGCTTTGCCATGTTGCTTCTGAAAGAAGCTGGGTTCGCAATTGTAGTCTTTATCATTTCACTATATTTTTATCATATATACAAACCCACTGTCTAATTCAATTTTACAAATAATCTTCTTCACATAGTTCATTTGCCGATTGCATTAGCTCTTCAAATTCTGGGTCATTCACTTGAATTATTTCATTCTTTGGTTCTGCCTTATTTGTTACTTCTTCAAGAACATCACTTTTTACTTTTCTTGTGGGTTGTTTCTTTACTTTACCTTCTGTATTTGTCTTATTAGATTTCTTTTTCTTTGGTTTTTCTTGCCAAGAACCATCGCTCTCACTATCAACAGATGCACTTCCGTCACTCTCCACTACAAACCCATCTTTATAGTAACCTGACTTTGTTCGTGATAACCCCGGGATTTCTTCATCTTCGCTTTCAGTGCTGTCTTCATCTCCAATGTCCTCAAATCCACCAAATAACTTTTCATAAATTGCGTTCCAGTCATTAATACCCAATGATACAACGCTTCCTTCACTCTTATTAATAATCAAAGCATTACCAAACAATAGGTCCTTATCAATTGGTGGCGGGAAGTCATATTTGTTTTCTTGTCCGGCACGACCACTCATTTTTCCATATACTTCAATGTTGAATTTTTTATGATTCGCAATAAGGTTCCATTTGGTTAATACCTTGAAATCTTTGTCTGTTTTAAATCCTGCTTTTTTGTATAAGTTCTCTGTACCATTCCATTTAATTTTTTGTTCCTTCAACTGACCTGTTTTTTCAACAATAAGAATCTGAACGCTCATGATGTATCTGACGTATATTATAGTAATACTGTAACCTTTATACTTTTTCAATTTTTTGTTTGAAATATATAAAAATTGAAAGGTATTTCCTGGATATCATTACCCCAACTAAACAACCCAATATTAATAATATCAATAATATTTAAACCATACCATGACAACCAGAGCTTTACTAATCTCATTCAATGTATTACCTGTTGAAATTGAGAATACTATTTGGTCTTATTTGACTATAAAAGACAAGTATCCTTATACACGTGTTCTTAAATGGTCAGATAGGAAGTCCTTACCCGAACTAAAACCAAGTAAATTCGCATTATGCGACAATGAAAAAGATTTATTGTTTAACTTTGCCCGTGCAATTTACAATACATTCTTAGATGATAAGTTAAACATAAGGTGGTTTATTAATAGAAACGAAGATTATTTCCATTTCCAACAAGAAACCAAGTTACCAAGTGCTTGTATAGACAGAGATATACTTCCCAATAGTTGGACTACTTATGACCGTTATCTACACCCTATTTGTGATGAGATTAACGAGATTATCAAAGTGAGTTTGTTTGATGATATTAAAATGGTCAATGAAAAACCCATTGTTCGCAAGAATATATATGTTGATGAAATTAACAAGGATAAATGCACCCCAGATGCTTTATTTAAACTTATTCACTACTTAACAAATCTGCGAGCGGGAAGTAGAGTAAAATCGGTAATCAAGTTCAATAATAGAATGGAGGAGCGTATATACAAGGTTACCATACTGTATAAAATAGTTATGAAGGAGTTTTGTAAATTACGCGATGCCAACAAAGTTGCGTTAGCACAACAGATTGCCTTGGAAAAGAAAGAGAGACTAGCTGCCTTGAAGGCTGAAAGGGAAGTTGCCAAGAAAATAGCAAAGGAAGCTCTCTTACGAGAAAAACTACAACTCCGAGAAGAAGAAAAACAAGAAAAATTACGAGCTAAAGAAGCAGCCAAGCAACAAAAATTACGAGCAAAAGAAGAAGAAAAACAACAAAAATTACGAGCAAAGGAAGAAGAAAAACAACAAAAATTACGAGCAAAGCAAGAACTTATGGCAATGAAACAGGCAGATAAAGAAGCAAAAAAAATTAGAGTGTAAATGTATAACGGTTATGAATTATAAACATCAACAAATAGTCTTTATCACGTTACTTATAGATGTTGCCTTAATTTATATCCTATTTACCCAAAAATTATCCCTTTTCGAAAATATAATTGTATATACTGTATTTTTTATTCATTTAGGATTTGTATTTTCACTCATAAATGGTATTACGGAATTGATTGATATTTCACACGTAGTTTTCTTTTTTTATATGTATATCTTCTCATTGTTCATAACAAATGGTTATTTAATTATCTTATTCTTGTCTGTAATGGCAGCGATGATTCTTTACTGGATAAATGATGATGAATGCCCCTTGGGTAAATACGAAACGATACCTACTGCAAAGCTATTATTTTGTGGATTTCCACATTATATTATTTGGACGGTTACTATTATTCCCATTCATTTTATGTTATCAAACCTAATTGATAGTTTCACTCCACAACTATGAGGGTATGACAAAAATGAAATCTAATACTATAATACCTAATGTCATTGTTCAAACACATTTATCAATTACCGGAAGAACTTATTGATATTATATTTTCATATAACGACCCATACCAAGTGAAACACAAAGAATTAGTCTATAATTTATCGTGGAAAATGTGGTGGCGAAACGCAATACGTCGTTTTTTCCCGAATACGGCAAATCCCTTTCACAAATACATATTAGAATACAATAGAAATACCTTTGAATATAGAAGACAATCCAAGAAAAACAAAACGAATGCGATTGAAACTACATAAAAATATACGGTGATAAAGTAATATCCTATCTATTATGCTATTATCCTTGTTTTTATTTATAGTAAAGATATTGTTCTTTATTGGGATTATATACGCAGGACACACTTCTTGGGATTATATGAAAAACAATTATAGCAAACCCATTCAAAAAAAAAGATATGCTAACGAATTGGAGGAATATAAGAAAATGATTGAAACAATGTATAAACCACCGACTGATGTCCCAATGAATAATACACAAGATGATTTAGTCGCTTATATGAACCTTGAAACACAAAAATTGATGAACCAAACAGAAAACCATATAGAACCAACACCACAGTTTTATACAGAATGATTTTAAACAATCATCAATTGCGATGTCTCCTTGACAAAATGCCCAAATTTGAACTTTCCTATGAAACGATATCCCATAAGAAAGTTTCCGCAGAACACGATGTCTGTTTCGCTATACCTACTGGAAAAAAAGTATTTGTTTGGTTTACCTTTTATCAAAAACGGGATGTATGCTATATTTTGGAGTGTAACCGTGATAAGAAAATCATACAAGCAATTCAGCTTGAAGGTTCTTCTAGTTTGCCATTATCATACGGGACACTTCTCTATGGAACTCTTGTTTCATCAGAAGATGGTGAAAAACAGAAAGTTCTATTAGACGAAATATACTATTTAGAAGGGAACCCTTGGAAACACCGTTCTTTACGCGATAAGTTAAGTTGTTGGAAATATATATTCGAGTCATTGCTTCCACAGACGTCTTGGGGAGATATGTTTGCGTTTCCAGTGATTTGGGGCGTATCTTTCACTGAAAACACCCAGGTATACCCTTCCATCCTTCCTGATAATAAAAAAATAGGATACCCAGTGCATCATTTACAATACCGCAGTTCTTACACAGTGATGCCCTACTTAAATATCTATATTTACAAAAATAAAAATGTTGTAATGTTGCCATCACAGAAAAAGGATAAGTTGCCTTTATTAGTTCAATATGATACTACTCCCTCTATTTGCCACTTCAGAAAACCACAATATCGTTACCGAACTGTATTTCGTGTCTATGCTGACATACAGTTTGATATTTACCATCTATTTGCGTGTGGAAAAGACAATAGTAAGGTGTATTATAATATGGCTTACATTCCAAATTATAAAACGAGTGTAATGATGAACTCATTATTCCGTAAAATACGCGAAAATAAGAACCTGGACTACATTGAAGAAAGTGATGATGAAGATGATTTTGAGAACGTTGCAGAAGATAAGTATGTGAATTTATATAAGAATCTGTTGATGGAATGTGAATTCCACCCCAAGTTCAAGAAATGGGTTCCTTTAAAAACTGTCCACCCAAAATCTCGTATTATCCATATTATGAAATTATAATGTAAATGTCTTTGTAAAATAGGCCCAAAAGAAAATACCTACAAAACACTTTGCGAATAAATCTAATATATTAAATGCTACATTCTTGAACTGTTCATCATATTCATAGAACACACCATATAATGCCCATAAAATAAAGAAACTGCTGAATATCAACATATTGTCAAAATTATATTTTTTATGTAAAAAGGTCTTGTATAGGTAACCGAATAACACCGCAAAAAATCCAAATCCAATTATGTTTGCGTTTGTACGATTCATATAGTCTACCTCACCTAAATACCCGGTTAAAATCATACCCAAGTTCAATACTAATACTACAAAGAAAGACCATAATTTTAATGTTGTCTTGGTATTATATACAAATACTAAACACAACACTAATAACATTAATGGAGTGGTTATCATCCAATCCGTGTAGCGGTCTATATTAATCTGCTTGTAATCTACGCCTTCTTCTATCTGTTCTACAAACTTTGAATAGAAAAAAGTTGCTACAACAGATATACAGGTTTCCAGGTTTAATATATGACGAGCACGAACGTCATCCGTCGTGATAGACTCAATAAATGTTATTGTTGCGGTTGTCATTAAAAACACGTATGTTATGTAAAAGGTTAATTTTACAAAATAGTTTTCTTCCAGAACGTCTTCTTGTTGTTCAAAACTTGGTTTCTCATACTCCAATACAGGGTGATTATAAGGTTGTTCTTCCATATGTATTTTATTTATATACAATACATATATTTTTCATTGGAACATTTTACAATGATTGAGGAACCTCGGCATCAATTGCGTCCCGAATAGCTTGAAGTTCTTTTGCTGCTTCTTCACGTTGTTGTCGTTGCTTTAATCGTTCCTGTTGTTTATCCCATTCTTGTAACATCTTATGTCTGGTTTCAAATAATTTATTTCGTTCTTGCTGTCCCCAACGGATTTTTTGATGATGAATCAACCGGTGTTCGTATTTGTGACCCCTTTTATCGCGTCTTTCTATTTGTTTTTTCAATTCTAACTCTATATCGTCCTTTGAACGGGTACCTCTTTTTATATAAGGCACCGAAGTTTCATTTTCAGAAGGATTTTGTTCGTTATCTGCAGCAGCTTTTTTATTAATGTTTTCAATCTTTTTTTCTAATTGTGTAAACCTATGATAATGCTTTCGTAATGCTTCTTGGTCCCTTAAAAACTTTTCTTTTTGAATAGCAATATCTCTTTTTCGTATTTCGTGTAAAGGCTCCCTTGCAGGTTCTTTTGCCATATTATTTTGTAATTGTTCGGATTCAGCGTGTATTCGTTCTACCAAATTTTTGTACATACCTTCTTATGAATCGGTATTATATTGTATTGAGAAATTTTGTTTTTATATTATATATAATATGATTGGAAATGGAAGTCATTTATTTGAATTTACCACCGGAAATGTATTACCAGACACTTACGTTAACTCTACTTCTGGTGGTCAAGAACTAGTTGCATTGAAATCCGGTGGTGGTATTTATAAAAATAAAATTCGCAAATACCGTAAACGAACAGCAAAAAAAAATAATAAGAGTCGTAAAAGCCGTAGAAGCCGTAAAATTCCCAGGAAAACAAAAATCTCTAAAAAACCTTAATCAAAGAATCCTGTAATTAGGCATTTATATTCTTCTTTTGTATTGTCAGAAGAAGATTTACCTCCATTACCCTTTGACTTTCCCGTTTTAGAAGGGTCAAATAGCACATCCCAGTCACTTGTTTCATCAGAATAATCTAACATATTTTTGTAACTAGAACTACATATATGCTTTATTAAATAATTACACTTCTTATAATACCGTCTTCGTTGCTGCCATTGTTTCTGAAAAGGTTCATGTTTATCAATAATATCTACAATAATAGGATTATCATGTTTCATTCGTAATATACGCCCGACAGACTGTGTAATATCTGTTTTCGGGCTCGCCATTACCAAGGTAGACAATGTTTTTATATCCAAGGCTTCAGCTGCCATTGCATATGTTGCCAATACTATTTGTTTGGATTCTGTTTCTTGTAATGCTGATTGTTTCATACCTCCTACATAAAATCCCACGCTACATAACTCTTTATCCACAATAATTTGGTGTAAATCTGTCAAAAAGGAACGATTATGACACAACACCATGATTTGCTTTTCATTGTCTTCTTCTAATAAATCTCTTAATGTATTCGCAATAAAATGTGTTCGTGGTCCATATCCACATATTTTTGAAATCATTGTGCTATACTTGACTGTTCCACGAAAATCATATTCGATTTCATTAAATTCAGGGTCGTTTGTTTCGTATACAATACCCCTGACATTAACCTTGTCTTCCTTTTTTCTTTCCTCACTATAAATTTTGTTTCCAATAAACATGTATAATACTTTGGTTAATCCATCTTTTCTATCTACCGTTGCTGAAATACCCAACATGTATGGTGTAATGGTCTTACATAATGCCCTTGAAAATTGTTCGCTTCCAATACGATGTACTTCATCAATAATGGTTAAACCAAATGAATCATATGCACCAATCCCATATTCTTTATCATACAAGGACTGTAGCATCCCAATAACAATATCCTTTCCGTGTATATCAAATGTTGACCCTTGGATTTTCCCAACTCTTGCGTTTGGAACGAATTCTTGAATACGCTCTATCCATTGATTCATTAAAAATTCTTTATGCACGATAATAAGTGTCTTTTTTTTTAATAGTGTTATTATTTTTAACGCCATTACGGTTTTACCTTTACCACAAGGAACTTCAAGTATCCCTCCGTTACCATAACCAGTGTCATTTTGTGCGATAGGTGTATTAATATGGTCTAAATAAACTTTAATGATATCTTCTTGATAGTCGCGTAATGTTTTCACGAATTCTAATTCCACGTCATCGCCCAGTTGTAATTCCGATTTTTTAGGCAAACCGTAGCGTTCAATTCCATAAAACCGTGGTATATAGATTTTGTTTGTATTTTCGCGATAAACAGGAAAGCTGCTAACTTGTTGTTGAATTCCCATTTTGGCACCCATCATTTGGGGTTGTAGTAATAAATCTTTTTTAAGAAAATCGTAATCTTCTTTTGATAAGCAGCTTTTGGGGATAGTATATCCTTTTTTTCCCAAATAACCTTTTTCAATTATAATAGACTTGTATTCTTCATCAATTTGTAAATCTGATAGTTTCTTCGCATTGGATGCTTTTTTCATAGTTATACTATAATATTACGAATAATATATTTATATTGGTTACGTATAGGTTTAGGGTAATTCTTATTTGATTGTAAAAAAATACATTGATAGTATATAAATGAAACTATTGAAATTGATTCCATCTTTCAAACCCGTCGAAATTGTATTATTAGTTGTTTTCATATTGTTTTTAGTTATGCCAATGCCTATGCCAAGAATGGTAACTAATGCTATTAGCAATCCATTAGGTATGGCTGGTTTATTACTAGCTGCTTTATATTTGTTCTTCTCCGTTCATCCAGTTGTTGCAGTATTATTTGTATTCGTAGCATATGAACTAATGAACAGAAGCAGCGAAGAGCAAAAGAAAATGAAAATTGCTGACCCTACCCCTAGCCAACAAGTGAAAGACTCCAAAATGAAGAAAATGAACCCTCCCAAGAAAACCACTTTGGAAGAAGAAGTTGTTGATAAAATGGCTCCTATCGGACACAGTGATATGAGCGTTTATACTGCTTCCACTTTCAAACCTGTAGCTGAAGACGTAGGTAGTGCTTCGCTTGTTTAAATCATAATGTATGTAATATCATCATTATGATTCAATGATTATTGGTTAGCATTATCGTATGCTTCATTAAATATGTTTACACGGTTATCCGGGTCATTGCTGGTATCAAGGACTATTTTACTTTGGTCCTTATCATTATTGAAAACGTTTCTCATATTTATTTGAACACCAATTGTTAATCCTATGAACAAACAAATGAGTAATCCAACAGTTAAATCTAATCCACTCTGTAAAGCCGGGACCATTTTCAAAGCATATAGGGTTATAATAATAGCCCATAATGCGATAACGATTCCTAGACCAATTATGTTACTCATAGATTTACTAATAATACCACCAGCAAAAGACCAAATGAATGGGATTTTAGATTCTGTATTATCATCGGCTTTATTTATAAACATACTTATTTCCTTACCTCCATCAGTTTTTAATTGCTGATTTTCTTTTAACTTTGATTTGTCAAGGATAACCGCCATAGACATCAGTATGAAAAATGCGAAAATAATTCCAGTCATAACATTAGAACCAATTAACAAACAAAATAGGACAAAGGAGAACCCAAGAACAATAATATCAAGAGCTTTACGATAGGCGTGTAGGATTCGTTCTGGTGATTTACCAGATACATCACTTGGAGTGAGTTTGTCTTTATCAAATGTTAGTAAAATATAGTCTGTAATGCCCAGTTTATATGCGGTTGGACTAATAAAATAGGTAATTGCTACAAGAATAACAAAAAAGAAAAAATTAGTAGTCATTTCTTCCATACGTTTTTGTCCAAGGTCAGAAGTCATTCTAGAATTAATAGGCACTTCGTATGTATCTAATTCTTCCTGTGAAGCCCCAGTAGGACTACAGTCAATGTAAATATCATTTTCTGATTGCATTGAAATGTTAGCTTGTGGTATTAAATCATATGATATAGCACTATTGTCTTCAATATACGAAGACAGACCACTCTCATCTCCAGTAAATAGTTCTGTAGCATCTGTGCCACCCAAAATCTCAATAGGTTTGTCAAAAAAATATACTGAATACTCACTCGTAGTATAATATTTACAGTTTGTTTGCATTGGTATTACATCATTCAGAGTAATATTCTTATATGCAGTGGTAGTGCCTTCATTAATAATACTATCAATAACTGTAGCATCATTAGCACCAAGTTTTAAAGGAAATACTGTATACATATTATCTTCATGTAAAGTAACCACCTCTCCAATAAGTTCTTGATTGTCTAGATAATGCATTACTTTGGTAAAATATATATTTTTGGCAGTATAGCTTTGCATTTCACCAGCTTCTAGAGTAAAAAAATTGTAATCTGGGGAAACAACTAATTCAATTGTTTTTGTACTATCATTATAGGTGCCCTTTTCTGTTCTGTAATTGTATATTACTTTTTTTTGTGTTGTTGATTCTATAGAAAATTCAGAAGATGCTTGCATAATACACTATATATAAAATGATATAGTTTATTTTGAATAATATGTGTTAAAGATATGGAATATATTTGAAAGTTCCATTTTCGTATATTGTTGCTAAAAATGTGTCATTGTAACCTTCAACATATACATTTGTTCCATTGTAAATCTCGTCACAACCGTATTCGCCAGAGCAACTTTTTCCATTTACGCTAATAGGCAATTTTGTATTTACTTGACCCGTGTTAGAAATGGTATAGTATTGCCAGTTATCGCGACCGCTCATTAAACGACGTCCCATTAATGGTACTATCAAGTTTTCATTCATGCCACCTTGTTTGGTCAAAATACCTACTTGCTGATATTCCATATTCAACCCACGTGTTTCAATGTTTACGGGGATACCACGAATATCTCCACTATCTGGTGTGTGGTAATAGCCATTTTGTTTCAATGGTGGTGAATAAGGGTCATTCAAGGGGTCCAAACGTGTAGAAATTCCTAATAAATTATGCTGTTGTTGTTGGTGATGATGGTGATGTACATCTGTTGGAGGTATACTGACTTGCATTTCGTGTTGAGCTTTTTGAATCATACTATTTTGGTAATTATACAGGATGTAACCAATTAACGCAAGTATGATAAATAAAAACACTAAAGTCATATTTTCAATACAAATAATTCCTGGGGGACACTTTTTTGGCATTATCTATATTATGCTCATAAAATGTCTGTTTGATATTTTATGATTTAATGTGGTTGGTTGCTTATCTAAACGCTTGTCCTATCTGGTTTCCACCTTTTTGGAATGTTTTGGTCCAATCAGAAAGTAGCGGTGTGATAGTATGATCTAGGTTATGATTAAACTTTCTACCTTGTTTCTTAAATGCCTCTTCTTTCAAAACCCTACAACCATAACATGTATCACGTACGGATTTTGGAAAATGAATAATATGGAATCCAAACATGTCAAATATACATCGGTCTATTGTTTCAAAATATTGTAATACCTTTTTTTCAATGGCTTTTGCTGGTATACACCCAGCGGATACAAACTCAATTATCCAAATGGGAAATGTAATTAATACTAGGTATAATACTTTACCTATCAAGTCTAACATATAATAAAAGAAACAATCTCCAAATGTCCCTATTTTTTCTACACCACACGCCATTCGTGTAAATACGTATTCACCAGTTATTTGTATGAAAATCATTATTTGAACTAAAAAGTACCATAAACCCAAAGGAACCTCTGTAAATAATTCACCTAATGCCCTTCCAAAAGTAGCAAAGCCATTTCCTAAACCTCTAAAGGCTTTGCCAACTCGTGCAATAAATTTTGTTATAGGTCTGAATGGTGCTCTTAATGCTTTACGTATTGCTTTTCCTACACTCATTATTCGTTTCTATAATATTGATAGAAACTAATTACATTGTCTTTTTATTATATTCCTCAAATTTGTTTGCGAAATTCTCGGCTCTTTCCAATATAGGGTCAATTTCTTTAATTTTTTCCAAAATATCATCCTGTGCCTTCAAAAATTCTGGATATTCTGATTTTAATAGCTGTAATGCTTCCTCTACTTCTTGAGTAGTGTCTTCATCTTTCTCAATGGATTCCTCCTTCTCTTTTTTCTTGTTTAATTTAGCTTTCTCCTTGGCAGATAATTTTTTATTTTTTTCATCATTCTCAAAGCCTTCACGTTCTTCTGTTCTAGGGATTTTCATTGAAATAATAGCACTAAATACAATGGCGATGGTTAAAATCACAATCATGTTTTTACTAAAAAACGAAGCCAAAAATCCAATAAGTACCATAATGATAATTGATGAAGGGTCTTGGTTTTGAACGTAGAACACTATTTGAAGTAATGCTACAAAGACAAGAGCGTATAAAACCATTTGGTTATATAAGATTTTTTTAGGTAATTCAAATTTGGGTAATTTGGGTAGTTTCATTTATATATTAAGTATACAAAAAGTTATTCTTCCTTTATCTCTTCCT
>CEOO01021299.1_pt1 | contig 33152 bp, 28 predicted proteins | sample 530321 | NCBI WGS metagenome assembly CEOO01 (sample SAMEA2619927, study PRJEB7988) | marine metagenome | biome: marine biome (ENVO:00000447); feature: surface water layer (ENVO:00002042); material: "saline water (ENVO:00002010), including plankton (ENVO:xxxxxxxx)" | depth 5 m
AAGAGACTACACCTCTTCTACCAGAACTGCTAACACATAATGAAAGATATACACTACTATTGAATGTTATTCAAAATGTACGTGTTGTTATGCAACAATACAGCAATCAAATGCGCGATTATCAAACCACTGTGACAAGTGTATTACAAAACCTAGATCGTATGTATCAAGATATATACCGTGATAACCGACGTAATGCTCAACAACAACGCACTTCTTATAGCACATTTACTCCTAATATATACTTACCTTCTAGACAAAACCAAAATAATGAATCAAATATTATACAACGCCGAGGTAATGCTCCATCTTGGAACGATATTATTACATCCCGTTACAGAAATACTAGATTGAACGTTGGAAATGAACTTTTTTCAGTAAGACCCTTCGCCAATAATAATCAGGATTGGCTTACCAATCTTATAATGAGTATGAATCAACCACAAGAAAATGTCATAGTTGCACCTACTACACAACAAATTGAAGATGCTACCGAAGATATTATCTTTAATGAAGAAAATTATCCCTTAATTAATGAAACCCGGTGTCCAATTACACTAGAAGATTTTCAAGAAAATCAGGTACTAACTCGTATTCGTATATGTGGTCACGTTTTCTCACAAGAACCTTTTCGTAATTGGTTCCGTCAAAGTGTACGATGTCCTGTTTGTCGTCACGATATACGTGATAATATACCTCTTCGTCAAAGTGTTTCTTCTACGTTAAATAATACACCACCTAATAGTGAAAATAGCGACTCATTATTCAATTCTATCCCAATACAACGTATGAATTCAAATGAATCAATCAACAGCAATGTATCAGATGTTTCAAATAATCAACCTACCGCAGAATTCAATTATGTTATGTTATTTCCAACAAATAACACGTTACGAAATAATCAAAACGATTCAAATGTATGATTCCCAATCATCTAGTAACCCACCTGTATTCATACTAGGCGCATTCACCTTATATGTAGTTTCTGTATTGCTTGCTTTATCTTTGAAATCAAATAAAAAATCATATTTTTCTAGTAATTTTTCTTTATACAATAAACTATTTGACTTATCTTGTAATTGTTCTACTATATGCTTCCGCAAAATATTCTTTTTGTGTTGATACAATAATTCTTCATCCACTTTTTCATATCTTTCTTCTTCAAATTTCATATTGCGTGTATCGCAACCATGACTGTATACGGAACCTGTTTCGTGTAAGGCTTTGAATAACTGTCCCGCATTATTTGAGATATGTAAGTCGTCTTGCACCCCTTTGTCAGTATTCATATGAATAAAACTTGGACGACTATAAAAATATTGGGAACTCCCAATCCACAAGTAATATAATAATCTTAACCTCATTGTTATATTAGTAATATTATTTTTATGTTAATTGTTTTATATTTTCTACTCTATTTTTTTACACCTAACTTGGCAAAGCATTCATCCATTGTTTGAATCTTATTCTTACGGTTATATATTAATCGTAGCGTCTTATCAAATAATAACGCCTTCACTTTCACATTTGTCATTTTCTCTCGTTTTTTCATAAACACTTCTAGGTCATCACCACAATCTTTCTCTAATTTTTCTACATCTTTCTCAAATGTCTTAATTGCACCTTTCTTATTCTGTAGCATCCATATATCTTTCACAGCTAATCCAAATAACTGCTGTAAAGGTTTCATTAACTGGTTTGTTATGTAATGGTTAAAATCTATTTGCACCTTATTCTCAATAATGTAAGAAGGTATTTCTATTTTTTCTCCCATCAATGCACCCGGTTTATCATTTACAACGAATACAAACTTTATACGGTCCCCTGGTTTCGGTTTATTACCTGGGTCACGCAACCCTATTCTATCTGCTAATACCTTATGTCCTATTTGTTGTGGGTTCTTATAATCACTACGCAGTGCCTTGGTAATAGTCAATTTATCCATTGATACTTTTCCATCTGCCAGATTCATTAAGGACTCTTGTAAATAATTTATTGCCGCAGCTATACTATTTTCTTTCATCAAAATAGTTAAAATACCACCATATACGTCCTTCAAATAATCACAAGAATCACGCCTTTTTAACGATAGTCCCATATATTTCATACTTCCTTTATTAGGGTCTTCCTCATATAACATACCTACATATCGCTTTTTTGATAATAATATAAACGGCATAAAAGTCTTTTCATATTCCAAATCCATTGGTGGTTTCAGGTATTCAGAAGATAACGCACCTGCTTCTTGTGCTAGTATAATCGTTAGTTCTAACGCTTTTTGTCCAACTATTTTCTCTCCTTCAGGCGTCTCCAAATTAAATGTAAAGAATACCGAATCTGTATCACCATACACATATTCTGCTCTTGTACGAACTGTTCCATAGTTAGGCACGTTCATTAACATATCTCCATACACCTTTTCAATTATTAAACGAGCATAAATAATCATCATTCTTCCTGTTGCCGTCGTTGAAGCTGCTACATCTTGTTCATAGAATGTTGATGTCCTCGCACCACATTGCCCATAAAGTGAATTTGCTGTTACTTTATAACCTAATTGTCGTTTATCTAGAATATTTTGCATAAAAGGATCACTTTCTGTCTTTATTCGTTTCCGTGTATCTTTACGTGCTTTCAATAACTCTGTCAATATAGACGGCATAATAGATAATTGATTCTCTGGCAATTGAGCCCATCTACATTTCTTTTTTCCTACTTTTACTTTCTCTTTTGTGCCAGCAGAACCTGGTTTTGGTAAATATTCATATGTATCAAATTCTATATCTATATATTCATAACCTGGCAAATTATCATAAATAAACTCACCCTTCTCATTACGCACTCCCTGTGTCTTATCTGGTAACAAATTTCCTTCCAAGTCATATTCTATTGACCACACCTTACTGTCGTGTGAATAATTTTGACTAATCATAGATGACGGATATAACGAAGAATAATCCACACAAGCTACTGGATTATCCATATAGATAGAACATTTTGGCGGTAACACAATTGCTCCCTCATATCCCTCTTCTTTTTTGGGTTTTTCCAAATCAGGCATTAATGTGTTCTTTTCCATACACTTCTTCGCTACGAAACTCGTTAGTTTAATACCTTGACCACGGAATATCAAGAAATTCACCGGAACACTACAAATATTTGACATTTCAGTATATCCCGTAATCACATCTATCTTATTCATCAAGTGATGAACCAAGTTACAATCCTGAATACAATATTTCGCAACAATTGCCTTGTCTTCATTGCTTCCATTCGCCAAACGAAATATGTCTTGTGGAGACAAATCATCCTTTGCCATCCCCCATTTTAACTTCTTTTTTTGGTCTAATACGTGATGTCCATTTATTACAATTACATTATACTTTTTACCATCCTTTTCTACACCCTTTTCTATATTTCGCACAACAAACTTCTCTCCATTATTATAGTAGTCTGTTGTAAAACTCGTAATTTCAATATGTATATAATCGTTTTTATTTAATCCCATCAAATTACTACTATACAGCTTTGTTATTTCATCTTCTCCATCATAATCACATTCCAAGTCCTTAATACTATCACTAATAAACTGCCCTGCAACATCATCCAATTTATAAGAAGACAAATTATAATCACGTCGGAAATAAGAATACATATCTATTTGTAAACGACCTAGCATATTGTAATATCTCAAATCATACTCTCCACTTGCGATCTGTATTTTCGTATTCATAATATCAAATCCAGGGTTCATAGTTGTTTGGTCACGAACAGATATGTGGTCTTTTATACGAGAACATTGTAAGAATTCACTCGCACAATTATTCTCTTGTGCACGACGAAACATAAACTCATAATCAAAACCAAATATGTTGTATCCTATGATTATATCTGGGTCTTCGCGCTGTATTAGTTTTGTCCATCGTAACAATAAATCCTTTTCCGTATCCGCACATTCTATTTCACAATTATCTACTTCTCCACAGTCACCCAACACTAAACAATGCTGAAAATTACATTCTTTTTCTCCGTAATTCATAAATGTAGACCCAATAAATGTTACTTTATCTCCTTCTAACTGCGGAAATTTATCTGATAATAACTCATTCAACGTATCTATGTTCTCTTGACGAGTATATTTATCATCTAGTAAGAACTCCAATAACAATGTCTTTTTTGCTATTTTTACTTTTGACTTCTTTTTGAATACATTGAAGTTATTACCTCCTTCTTCTACGTGTTGTTGTTGCTGTTGTGGTTCGTCCATTACAACACCCCCGCCATCTTCGTCATTCGTTTTTGCTAATTGCGATGCTTGTTCAAATATATTATCTGTCATCATTAATTGCTCTACAATTGGATTTGTGGTTGCCAGCATATCAATCAATGGATTCTCTGTTATACCTTTTATTAATTCTTCTACTTTTTCTTTACTTGGCATCTTCTTTGGATACACCACATCCACTTGTTCACTATATTTATTCATAGAAAACGCTTTCAATACACATTTTGTAAATATTTTAGTTGCCTGTTTTATATCTATATTCATCTTACGTTGCTGAATAAATACATCTGCTATGTTTGTTGCTAGTCGCTTATAGGTTTTACGTGGTAATGGAAAATCACCGTGACTACTACTCGCTTCAATATCAAAACTACATATCTTATATGGCACTCGTGTTTCTTTTGCTGGGTCCGGAGATATTTCCTCAACTGGAACAGTACATTCAACTGTGCAACTACTTTTTTTCTCTTCTTCACGATGAATAAGAATCTTTTTCCTGTTCATTTTAATCCATCCAGTTGGACTAATCTTGTTTACGTGAAAATACCTTAATAATGGTGGAATATTAGATTCATACAGCTCTATTTCATATTTTTTATAAACTAAATTGATTCGTTTACGCACTCTATCCGGTTTCTTATTACTTTTCTTTTCTTTACTTTCATTTTTTCCCTTTGAGTTGTCTTTCAGTTGTGGTTTTGTTTCCACATCAACGTATTGAAACCATAGATTTTTTAAACGAGTGTATGCCATTACACTATCAAATTGAAACTTAACAAATTTGAACTTTTTACCACCTGTAAATCCGTATAATTGCTTATGTTTTACTATTTCATACTCTAATTGAGGATACAATGCACCCATTCCTTTTTTTATATCTGTGTGAATCCAATGATTAACTTCTTTACTACTCCAGTTATCGTGAATCTTCACATAAAAGAATGGTTTGAAATTTTCAACAGTCGCGCATAAAGTTTCTCCTTTTTCATTAATACCAAACATACGAATCAAGAACTTCTTATCTTCCATACTATCATCGCTATCAAACACATTATAGTCTAATAAACGAAATGATAATTCATCGTTAGTTACATTTTCTTCTTTTGGCGAACTTTTTATATCATCTTCTTCATTCATAACGATAACACTTTCAGGCGCTTTTACTTTTTTTAGTTTCTTTTTTGGGGACTTTTTGACTGGAATAGGTTCTTCACACTCAACAATTACCTTCTTTTTTACTACCTTCTTCTTTTTTGGTGTTGTTACCTTCTTCTTTGATTCTACTTCTTTCAACGAATTACTCATTACTTATTATATTGGTATTCTTTATAAATAATTTTACGTATCAATTTTATGTAAAATTATTGAAATGAATTCTATGTTTTCTTGCTGTGTCATTATTTACTCTTTGTTTTTGAACTATCACCCTTCTTACCACGCTTCTTCTTTCTGTTCTTTGCCATTTCTACTTGGTCCTCTTTAACAAAACCACCAGATTTCTTCTTTGTTGCTCTCTTTTTTTTGGTTGCTTTCTTTTTATTAGCTGTTTTCTTCTTCGTAACTTTCTTTTTACTCATTGGAAACAATTTTTTCACCCAAGAAATAAATGATTGCTTCTTTCGCTCACCACCATAATAGATTGGTTCTTGTCCTGGCTTGAATGCATAAATAGTAGGATAACCGTTATTATGTGCATTGTGTGCTTGTAACATCTCTTCGTGAGCAGGCAATTCATTACTTTCTATTTTCATTACCTTTACATTTTCCTCCATATCAGGGGTCGCATCATTCCATTCTGGTGCCATCATTTGACAATGAGGACACCAGTCAGCGTATATTAATACTACACACGGTTCATTATGGTTGTGTATTTTATCTATCATATGAGGATTATGGTGAGTGTGATTAACAAATTCCATTATATATTACGAACAGATATTTTCACATCACTATATATAAAGACAAACAATGACTAAATTAAGATTTACATTTATATTGTTCCTTATTATTGTATTTTTGATTGGTATATATATTGTTTTAAACACTAAACACGACTTTAATAAACCATTATACGAACCAATTACCAGTTGTCCTACTATGTTATTACAACGCGGAAATACATTATTGATGTACAATTCAAACGAACCAGAAAATCCTAATGTAAACCCTATGGTATTTTATAGTTTAGACGAATATATCCAGTTCTACAATGAACAAAAACAACAAGGTAATGATTGTCCTGTATTATACCTACAACAGGAATACGATGCACAAAATAAAGCGGTCTATCGTGTTCGTCCTAGTCCATTTGAACTAGATGGCGGTGTATCCAAAGAACAACAAAACCAAATGTTTATTTCACTTGAGGATTATGCAGATGCTTCACGAGACCAGCCACCATACAATGCTAATAATTTCCCCGGATTTGACCCACACGGTCAATATGTTGGTGTATACACTGAACTAGACGCTATTCATTATTCAACTGAAACAGACCCTATTAGTGATAATTCTATGGACCCTAACTGGGGTGGTGTTACCCATACTAAAAAATCCGTTGATGCTGGTAAATACGAAGGGAATGTAGTCACACGTCCTGTTCTTTCGACTCCAAAAACCTCTTTTTATCCTTCCTTACCAAGCAATTTTCAGCCGCCTGTTGACGTTCTCTAAATAATTCCGTAATGTAACTTTTGTTTTGTTCTAATATTTTTAGAAAGTGCGTTGGTGTAGGTGTCCGTGCTAATGGTTCCTCTAATGGCCTGTCTTTTGACCGACGACGATATGATACTTTATTTGATAATGTAATATTTTCACTTTCATTACCAAAATCACTTGACAAAGATGAAGATAATAATGAAGACATACACGATGAAATAGACGAAGAACTACTACTCCTCTCTTTTGGAGACGAGCCTAAATTCATTATTTTTGTGGCTATACATACAAGATATTGTTTTTTTATGTCTATATTGTAAATGAATCCTACCAGCGATATCAGTAATAATACACCTCCTACTGATGAACCAACTACTGATATTCAAGATATTGATGTTTCGCTTAATGTAAACAACAATAATGATACCATAGATAATACCATTAACAATTATCCCTTCAAGAGTGATATTGAAAACGGATTGAATGGTGACTCTTACTCAATAAAACTTCGCACACCTTATTTAGCAAGTTCTCCAATGAAATATAATCGTTATGATTCATCAGAAAATACGAATTCTTCTCAATCTAGCAAAATCAGTAGACTAATGCATGAAAATTTTAAAAATGAACCCTTTGAAATTCCTGAAAAAACCTTTTCAAGAGGACGTTCCACATTTCGTTCTATACTTATGGATGTATCTGACCGAAACTCTGTAAGTGATTGCTATTCAGATAAACAAAAATCCAAATGGCTTAATAATACAAAAGTTCCACAGATATCTCTTACAGATTACTTTATGTTCTACTTTAATAGTTTAAGAAATAACAAGCAATATAAATTCGGTTACATTGAATATGTTGGAGAACTAAAAACAATTAATGAATTTTGTGACAATATCATTGGACTATTACTAGAACAATTAGAAGAAGAAAAAAGTGTTGCCAGTTCTAGTGATGACGCTTCTGAAGATATACTCACATTCTTGAATGATTATAATGATAAGTTAACCGAATGTTTTTATAAAATAGATAACTTTCTTATCAATAATATTGGGTTTATGAAACTATGTAGTGCCCCAGTTGATTTGTTCTTGGATAAATACTACTCTGCACGCAATAATAGTTGTGGCCTCATTAAACATACCCAATTTTCTTCCTCATATGACTGTTTATGTAGAGAAGAAATACAAGAAAATTACTATTATATTTCATATGTTGAATGTGTTGATACCAACATAAAAAATGTATATAAGTGCGACCTAGAAGACCAAATATATATGCATTGCTCTACAAAAAAAGCTGTTAGTATCCGTCGTATTGCTGCTATACATACATTATTTGGTGAATTATGGGCTCTATGTGAATTCATTAAAACAACTATTGAATTGAATGACCAATTGTTATTCAAAGTTATTATGCTATGTGGAAATTTCTTGGTATTACTCGGAGAATACGTTTGGAATACTACTTTGAAAGAACGTTATGCCGATTAAATCATAATTGTAAAAACGCACGAATATTTTGCGCACAATTCTTACCCAATTTACGCTTTTTACCATTGGATTCTAGCATTATTTCATCTAATAATGCAGGATTTTCGTTTATTTTATGAATCATATCTGGAAACGAATCAAAATATTTCATAATGCCAATTGCTGTATTACTACTAATACCCGGTATCTGTGAAAGCATTATTTCTCCAATGTTTTCCCTACAAATGTTATCTTTTTTTACTTTCTTTACCACCTGCACATAATCCGTTGGATGAGATTGAACATGTGACATTTGCTCTTCTTTTCCATCTTCGGTTGTAGAAGACATTGGTTTTTTTGATTGTAAATAACTCGGTGTCAAAAAATAAGGCGGGATTTGTTTCTCCTTATTTGTATCCATCTTTGTTGCTAAACTGATTATCCACTCCGCTGTTTCTCTTAATGAGATTGTACGAAATACACTAAATCCCTTGAACATCTGTAATGATGCTATTGACGAATTCATTATCTTCTTTTCTACAGGAGAATACAACTGATGAAACCCTCCTTCCAATAAATAGAAAATAGAATGGGGTGGGTATTCTTGTAAATGTAGCAACCTGTGCGACTGCTCCTTATACCGATTATCTTTTATAGACGCCATCATGTCTTGAAATGTTTTACGCTCTATCAATACCAAACGTTCTCCTTCATTACTCGTCAATAATATATCCCCCAGTGCCAATTGGTCTCTTTCAAGTGTTATGCTAGTTGCTTTTGTTTGTCCTTCTAGTAAGTTTTCACATTCTGTATATAAATCTCTCTCACGTATATCAATAATTACACGCATATAATAAATAGAGACCTACCTCTATTTATTATATTTTTAAAGCTATTTAATTAACTACAATATTGCTAAATTAATAAGCACCAGGGCGAACACCTACTGGTCTAGAAACACGAGTAGTAGTAGTTAGAGGCATGCTCAAAACAGCCATTCTTTGGGAAGTCTTTCTCATATGGACAGATTCCCAGGCGGTTCTTCCTACTTGTTCAGGAAGTCCTGCCTTCTTGTCTCCACCACCTTGATTTTGGTTAGTAATAGAAGATAAACTGCTTGTTTTGTTAGATCCGCTCAATACCATTATATATATACTAAACATATATCTTTTTTTATTGTAAATTACTTTTGTAAACCACATAAAATTGATTGTATATGCCTTGTATACATTTACACATCCACATATCCTTTGAACGAATGGAAAAAAATAATCAAGACGAAGATATTGTTTTACAACAAAACGAACACGGTGAAGATATTTATTTATTTGACCCATATAACCCCCTAAATCAATTGATTACCGATGAAGAAATAAAAGATATCCTGAAAAGATACGGCGTTGATACTACTATCTACAATTATAATCTATATAAGCGTGCATTTATTCACCAATCATACACAAAAAGACCACACGTAGAAAATGTTGAAAATAATATTGTTGTTCAAGACCGACCCACTAACTGTTTACCTTTATATACAAAATCAAATGAGCGATTAGAGTTTGTAGGAGATGGAATATTAGAATGTATTACTAAATATTACTTATATAGGCGATTTCCAAAAGAAAATGAAGGATTTATGACTGAAAAAAAAATTGCACTCGTTAAAAATGAATCTATTGGTAAAATGGCATACGAAATGGGATTACATAAATGGTATGTTTTATCTAAACACGCTGAATCCAAACAAACTCGCACTAATCTGAAAAAATTAGGTTGTTTGTTTGAAGCATTTATTGGTGCTATGTTCTTGGACTTTAACAAACTATCTATACACGATGATGATGCATGGTTCTCTAATCTATTCATCACTGGACCTGGATTCCAGATGGTACAAGTATTTGTAGAAAAGGTATTTGAAAAACACGTTAATTGGATTGAACTCATCCGCAATGACGATAATTACAAAAATATATTACAAGTGAAAATACAAAAAGAGTTTAAAATTACCCCTGATTATCTTGAAGTAGAACATCACGATACCGATAATGGCTACCACATGGGAGTTTATCTATGTTTGGGAATTGCCATTCACGAGGTCACCCCAGATATGGCTATCCCACTTTCCAAATTTAACAGTTATCAAGATATACATTTACATATGTCAAAACATAATTCCGTATTCGTCTTCCTTGGTGAAGGCATACATAAAATAAAAAAAAAGGCCGAACAGATTGCGTGTGAAAATGCTATCCGAGCACTACATCTGTTTTAAAGCATTGTTTAGGTAATTTATTATAGCATACATCACTATTCAGTTATATTTTTTACTTGTTTCACTATATTGCGGTAATACTTGTATTTTTTTATACAATTATTGTATAGACAAATGGATAAAATTGGTAACATTGAAAATTTGTTCCCCATACAGAGAAAATCACCTGCTACACGAAAAACTTTTCAATACAAAATGGGTCCAAAACCAGATATACCTGCAGATGAAGACAAGAAAGAACCTAAACCGACTATTATCACCAAATCTGACAAATATAATAATGTTGACCGTTCATTATTGTTAGGAAAACTAAACAAAAAGAATGCAAAACTCGTTGGTATTGTTGAAAAAGCACCCACTCAAACTACCATTGATACTCCTTCCTACGCAATGTATTCTATCGAAAAACCACGTGAAATATTCATCAATCAAGAAACTAGTGATGCATTTTGCAAAAAGAGACCCCAGAAAATAAAGAGACCATTACTGACGAGACTGAACCTATTATTGATGAAGACGAACAAGACCAACTTATCGTAACAAAAAAACAAACCCAAAATATCGTTTTTGAAGGGTCTCCCGAACAAGAAACACAAACCTATTCTGAAATAGAAAACAAAGAACTACAACTAACTAAAGACGACTCCCAGAATATTTCAGATGACAAAGAGGAGAAAGAGACCATAGAATCAATGGACGCTGATGCAGATTCTGAACCGGTTTTTACAAAGAAAAAGAGTAAAACTGTTAACAAAGACAAGATTGTACTTGATATGATTGAAACCAATATTGCTGAAAACGAGGTTCTACCAGAAGAAATACACGACTCACTACAACCTATTTCTATGGACAACATTCAAATACAAGGTGCTCCCATTTCTCTACGTATTCCTATGGATAGAGAGAAAATAGACATTCCACTTTCTCCATATTATCTTGAAAACCGTAAAATGTTTATCTCAAAACTTAATCCTTTATTCAGCAAATACCGCGAAGAAATTATCAATTCAGAGGATAGTATTTCTTGCTCTACCACACAGGATTCCACAGAGTTCGACTTACTAACCCACCAAAAGATTGTTCGTGAATACTTAAACCTGTATTCCCCTTATCGCGGATTATTATTATATCATGGATTAGGTTCTGGAAAAACGTGCACTTCTATTGCTATTGCCGAGGGTATGAAATCTGATAAACCTGTTATTGTCATGACTCCTGCATCTTTGAAACAGAACTTTTATTCTGAATTAAAAAAGTGCGGCGATGATATGTATAAGAAAAACCAACATTGGGACTTTATTAGTTCATATGACCTACATAACACAGAAGAACCTATCCATCAAGATGCTTCTACACACAGTGTTCATATGCTAGATTATAATGAAGTTAGAACTATTGCAGATAATCTTGCTATTCCATTTGATTTTGTTAAAGCGAAAAAAGGTTTGTGGTTAATGGACGTTAATAATACTGAACATAATTATAGTTTGTTTACATCCGACCAACAATCCCACCTAGACCAACAATTAGACCATATGATTCGTCATAAATATCGATCTATCAACTACAATGGACTTACTAAAAAAACATTTGAAAGGTTAATAGAAGGGAATAAAAACCCTTTTGATAATGCCGTTGTTATTGTAGATGAAGCACATAACTTTGTTAGTCGTATTGTAAATAAACTCAAACAAACAAAATCTATTTCTTATCAACTATATAACCTGTTAATGTCAGCACAAAATGTACGAATCGTTTTCTTATCAGGAACTCCTATTATTAACTACCCAAATGAAATCGGTATTATGTTCAATATACTGCGTGGATACATTTATACGTGGGAAGTCCCATTAAAATCTACCACATCCAAGAAACTAACAACCGCAACTATTTTGAACTTGTTTGATAAACATGACATGACCATCCACGATTTTGTTGATTATTCACGTAATGTATTGCGAATCACACGAAATCCATTTGGATTTGTAAATAAACACTCATCTGAAGCCAAAGCTAAAACAAACGCCACTGAAAAGAACAAACCTAAAAACCCCAAACCCAATAACAAAACCAAAAAGGTTAAAAAGACAAATGATACTATGTCGGGTGGCTATGGAACAGGTAAAATGTTTCAAACATACAAAGGAGTCCAATACGATGAACAAGGTAATATATCTAATGAAGATTTTATACAAAACGTTGTTGCTATTTTACAAGAAAACAATGTTTCAGTTACTGAAAACAAAATTGTATTACACAAGTATACGGCATTACCCGACAAGCGAGATGAATTCAATGACCACTTTATTAATGTAAAAGACCAAAGCATTGAAAATAAAAATCTGTTCCAACGGCGCATTTTGGGATTAACATCTTATTTTAGAAGTGCCCAAGAAGAACTATTACCCTCTCTTGTAATGACCCCTGACGATAAACCGTATCATATTATATATTGTCCTATGAGTGGTCACCAATACGGCATATACGAGAAAATCCGTAACGAAGAAGCAGAACAAGAAAAGAAACGTAAAAAACGTAAAAGCAAGAAGGAACAAGATGAATTATATGAAATTGCTGGAACCTATCGTATCTTTTCGCGTGCTGCGTGTAACTTCACCTTTCCAGATGAAATTGAACGTCCTATGCCTAGTGTTGACGAAGATAAAGTATTAAATGAAAATATGCTTGATAATAACGACTTATCTATTATTCAAGAAGTAAATACTTTTGGTTCAATTGACATTGATGACGCACAAGAGAATAATAGTATTGTTGAACCAGAATCCTATATGCAACGTATTGAACGTTCTCTAGAATTATTAAGTCAAACTGATGAAGAAAATAACACAAGCAAGTATTTACGTGGAACCTCTTTGGAATCACTTAGCCCCAAGTTCTACCGACTATTAAATACATTACTTAACCAAGAATATATTGGATTACATTTAATCTATAGTAATTTCAGAACTTTGGAAGGTATCGGTATTATCCGTTTAATATTATTGGCAAACGGATTTGCTGAATTCAAATTAAGTAAATCACAGAATCAGTGGGTTATCAATACACCCGATGAAGACCTAGGAAAACCAAGATTTGTATTATACACGGGAACGGAAAGTGCTGAAGAAAAAGAACTAATCCGTAATATTTACAATGGTTCTTGGGATTTAATTCCCCCTTCTCTTGCATCTTCCCTACGAGAGCAACACGATAATAACCGGTATGGTGAAATAATTAAAATTTTTATGATTACTGCTTCAGGAGCAGAAGGTATTAATTTACGTAATACCCGATACGTTCATATTGTAGAACCTTACTGGCACAATGTTCGGTTAGACCAAGTTCTAGGGCGCGCACGTCGTATTTGTAGTCATCAAGACTTACCACTTGAACACCGAACTGTTCAGACTTTCTTATACATTGCCACATTGAGCGAAGAACAGAAAACATCCAAAGATACTATTGGTTTGCGTATACGTGATACAAGTCGCTTTAATGATGAAATTCCAGTTACGACTGATGAGTCATTATATGAAACTGCTATGACAAAACAAAATATTAATAATGACATTCTACACGCGGTCAAAGAGGCTGCTGTTGATTGTCAAGTGTATGCTAGCACATCCAAGAATAAACATCCTATTGTGTGCTATGGGTACGGTAAAGTTGAGTCTAACGCCTTTGGCACACACCCTTCTTTTGAAGATGATGCACGCGAAAAAGGAAACGCCCAAGATAAACGTGTTGAAGTTGTATACAGGAAAGTTACATTGAATGGAGAAGATTACATGTGGAATGAAGATACCAGTGAACTATATCAAATTGAACACTATAATGAAGTTAAAGATAACCCTAACTTGCCACTACAAGCCTTTGGTCGTTTGGTCCAAAAGAACAATAAATACATTATTGAAAAAATGTAAAGAATAAGCATTATAACATTATGTAAGCATATGATACATACATAATGTACAAACTAGAATTCAGACGTGAAGGTGTAGACTTACTACTCTATAATCAACATCTTGCGCGTTTAAATAGCGTGGACTCTACATTAAAGGAAAACCACAGCAAAATTCCTTGTTATGACCGGTTCCATCGCACCTGTATATTACGATGTCAAAAGTTCGATAAACAAGATACCTCATTATTGGAACGGATAGCGAGCATTGCTCGTAATACCCATTTAGAAAATACACTAGGCACTTATATGGAAAATAGAATTCAGTCCATAGAAACAGAAACCGGAAAAATACGTAGTTGTTCGTTTTAATACGTTTCGCTATCCAAGTCAATGCACAATTGGTCTATCGTATCAACCACTTCAACCGTTATATTTTCCGGCACTTTACTTCTATCCAAGTATTCTACTACATCATTTAAAATATGTAATTTCATATTGAAATCCGAGTTATTTACAACACACTTACTTGTCCATCTCTCCAATGGTAATATTTCATTCAATGAACTCACCCTTCCCTTAACACCTTGGTATTTACGCTCCCTTTTTCCTGGTCTCCCTGATGGACATTTCATTCTCCATTCACACGATAAAGCATTGATATGGTCTGGAAATCCTGATAACATAGCACATATTTCCCACGCACCTCCTTTTCCGTGTGTTGCTCGTGCACCTCCTTTAATCTCCTCATTGTGTTGTCTTAATCTTCTCATAGGATTATTCGTTGAACCATTATAGGTGTTATTTTTGAATTGTTCTAATTTATTTCGTAAAATATAACAATACCACATTATTCTTATATTGTATAGACACATAGAATATTCTATTTACAAATTGTAAACTTTTTTAATTAAATGGATATACACCATACAATTGACTTAACAAAATACCATTTCCATTTTCTATTTTTACTTTTACAAATCCATTATCTCCCCATTTTTCCCCCCAACTATTTTGAATTATCCAATAGCTACCATTCTCATATTTTTCATATCCAGTTAATAAAACCGCATGGTTAAGTTTCGAGTTATTACGTGGATTAACATCAATTACACCTTCTTTATAAAATCTAAATTCAAATGGACTAGCATCAATTGCTATTGAAATAGGTCCTTTTTTTAAAGAAGCCATTATATCAACTACTGATCTTGGAACGATAAAATTATATTTACCAATATTAGATCCAGGTATGTTTTTATAACTTTTACAAGAATCATTTTGTTCAGATTTACAAATTCCATCTGTAGCATTATAAGGATAATTTTCATTACTCGTTAAACCATTGTTTGCAATTACATAATCGAAAGCTAAATGCATTAACCCTCCCCTACATCCATTATTCTCTATAGAACAATCCACTAATTGTTGCTCTGAAAGGCGAGTTACATTATAATTATTTATTCTCATATTTGCTTCTATAGCACTTGTAGATGAAAAAGCCCAGCAAGAACCACATCTCTTTTGATTTTTAACACTAGTTATGATTGTCGAATTCCAAACTAAATTATCAGATATATTTCTATACTTTTCTAAGTAATACAACGGATTTTCTAACAATTGTTTTACTGATATGAAATCATTTTTTATAACATCGTAAAGTGTAATTTTTTTGTCCATTAGATCTTTTCCTGAATTACAATCTGTATTTTCAAGGAAACTATTTGAAGTATCATTATAAGAATCCATAAATTGATTATAACCAAGTTTAAAAGAATGGTTTTGTTTATTAAAATCTACTATTTTATCTAGATTATATCTGAATAATTCAAAATTTTCTCTTCTCTCTACAAAAATATCATCAATCTCCACACTAGACCCTTTCAAATCTCCTTCTGAAGGTAATAATTCATATTCTAATAAATAGTTATAGTACATTTTCTTATAAAGTTCCTCATCTTCGTTAATATCTATTGATTGAAAGATATTTGTTTTTCTAAAAAAGTTTTTCTTTATTAAAAAGTTATTACTAAAAAACAATTCTAAAAGGAAAAAAAAGAAAATTTGGCTAACAATCATATATTATTATATAATTATTATTTTTGAATTGTTATAATTTATATTACTATTATATAATGCCCATTGACATAAATCTTTTAGGAGACGAAGGCAATCGTCTTTTCAGAGAATGGAAAACCAAGGTTGAAAAACATAACAAATATTTAATTAGGAACAAGTACTACAAAGAACGTAGAATGGACGATTGGCAAAAAGACTTGAACGAAATAAATAATCATTATCGCAAAGCCTTGAAGGAAATAGAAAACGAAAAGAAGAAAGAAATGAAAGAATTAGAAAAGGCAGTAAAAGAAGCTGAAAAAGCAGTAAAAACTGGAAGAAAACGTTGCCCAACTGGAACACGCAGAAATAAAAAAACTGGAAGGTGTGAAAAGAAATCTGCGCAAACAAGAAAACGTTGTCCCAATGGAACACGCAGAAATAAAAAATCTGGAAAATGTGAATAATCCTCTTTGATTCAAAAATTTAATTCTGAATCAAAAAATAATAAATGACTTATAGGGTGTATTATTACTATATATACATTCCAATAATATATGTTTTGGTTTATAGGAATAACTCTACTATATTCGTTTGGATTTTTTGATGTTATCTCACATCCATTAAACTCATACACAAAGCACGTTCAATATAATATTATTAATCCATTATATTCTTCGCCTATATACGTACATACTGAATGGTATGACAACAAACTTCCTTTTCTTTTTTCAAGACCTTTTATTCATAGTGATAATACTATACACATAAGAGCATTTTTAGAGAAACGTAGACGATATAGTCGTAACCCAGTATTATGGTTAAAAATGAAGAACCAACAAGCATACAAAATACATGATGAAAGCACTATTTGTATTGACGATGTCATACACAACACATATGACCCCAATATTAAAAAGAAACGTATTTATGGCACTATTAAGACTGCTCGTGATTTCAATCGTAAGTTATGGGATTTTTATAGTGCACAGTACAATAAAAAAGTTGATGTTTCTTTTCTACCCGACGCATTATATACAAATAAAAATAAGAATGGATTTTCGTGGGCCACTCACGATTTACGAATTGAATTTTATAATAACAAGCTATATATTCAAAGCCCCGTATTGTATACAGAAGATGATGGGACCATTCCACCCAAATATGCAGGTATGCATTACATGAAACTACTAACCCCAGAACTTATCACATATTTACTTGAAATATATTCCAAATAATTTTGTATATACTATATAGCCTACTCATGGAATTTTATATTTATTTTTCACACGTTGCCTGGATTACTATGCTAGAAATATGTTTTTTCTTTTATTATATTGGTCCAGTTGGAACAAAAATTATTATGCGTTTTATTGAAAACATGATTAAAGAACCTATTGAAGATATTGATGTTATCTTAAATAAGTGGAATATCACTCGCACACAATTTATTAATGATATATACCAAATTGATGATGTTACAGATATTGAACAAGAATTATACATTGACAAACAACAGGGAATACATAACCGCACTCAACATAATCACGCATTACTACTAGCATGTACTGAATTATGGGCGCTGTTCTGTTTAATTGGTATACTTGTTTATATTATTGAAAAATGTTATTGTAAAAAGAAACAATTACTCCCTTATCGTAAACATTCTATTGATGATAATGATGATGATTCTAATGAAGAGTTTGATAAAAAAATAAAGATGTTTATTTATTGTAAAAATGGAACACAATATGTTTTCTTTGGTGGTAGTATACTTGTTTTCCAGTTTATATTCTTTACCTTTGTTATTTTTCAGTATAAGCCACTTTCAATACAAGAAATTAAATACTTCATATATCATTATCTGTTAAATAACTAACAATGGCGGTATCCAAGAAACGATACCACATCATTTATAATGTCTGCTTTCAAAAATTTACCTCTATTCAAAATTTTATATATGTTACATCTATAAACATAATTGTGTATTTCACTTAATTTTGTTGCTACCGTTTTGTATTTTAAATTATCTACAGTATTCCATTTCCTAACCCGAAGTAACATAGTTTGGACGTCATGAATATTGTAAAATTCATGTATGTGTTCTCTTCTATTTCCATAATCTATATCATCATGTAAGCAACTTAATACATTATTTACCAAAAGGTCTACTATTTTATCATTATTAGATTTCACCGCATAAGTCAAAGCAGTACAATTCTCAGTATTTCTAATATTTATATTTGCCCCTGCCTTAATTAATACATCTACAATATTTACAAATCCTCTGCCTACAGCACACATTAATGGCGTACATTTTGTATCATCCTCTGCATCTAGGTCAGAACCTTTTTCAATAAGGAGTCTAATAATACCAATATACCCTCTACCTGCCGCCCATATTAATGCTGTAGCACCTTGAAAGTTCTGTATATGTAAATCTGCTCCTCTTTCTATTAACAATTGAGACACATGAGTATAATCGTGTTCAATTGCCCGCATTAATGCTGTGTTTCCAAAACTATCTTGACGAAAATCCATATTTGCTCCTGCATCTATAAGGCGTTCTACTACATCATAATAACCATTCGTCGCTGCCCATATTATTGGTGTTGTTCCAGCGATATTTTTTATATTTACATCTGCACCACTATCTATTAATAGTAATGCTGTATCAGGTTGTCTATGTTGAATAGAAAGTAATAATGCAGTCATAAAACTACCAGGTTCTAGTTTCTCTAGATTTGCTCCTCTGTTAATAAGTAAGGTTGCCATATCTATCATGCCATCTTTAACTGCCCACATCAAGGGAGTCTCTCCACAAAGATCAGTGTCATCTATATTAGCACCATGATCTAACAACAATGAGGTTAATTGGACATTTCTAGTAAAAACACTCGCTATTAATATAGTAAAATATTCATCTTTGTGTTTCAAATTCACATCTGCTCCTTTTTCTATAAGAAATCTTGCAATAAAATATTGATTACTTTCAACCGCACAGAACAAAGGATTGTGCCCATTCGTATCAATCTCATTTACATCTTTAATTCCTTCAGTTACAAGATATACTACACGGTCTACATTTCTTCCCATAACATGGTCTGACAATGATTCCGCTGTTATGCTTGTAAGATCTGGTATCTTTTCACCTAATTCGTTTGAATCCATATAAGCTGTATATTATCCATAATAGTTATATTTAAATAGATTTTACTATATTTTTATGATTTACCCCCCTAGATTCATATTTCTTGAAACTGGTAATATGAATTTTAACAAAATTAGAGGGTACCCCACTTTTTTCAGCAATTTACACAAAAAAAGTGTTCAATATTTTTTTTTTAAGAGAACTCTTAATTTTTTACGTTTTTTTACCCCAATAAATCAACCAAATCTATATTTTTTCCACTATATTATATAAAATCTACGGGTAATTTTCATCCATTTTTGTGAGTTTTATATGGATTTTGCCGATTTAAGGGGGTCGGTTTTGAAAAAAATAAAATTAAGAAAAAAACCATCAAATTACCCCTATAAAAAGCCTATTCTTGAACGATATTCGTCTACATATTGAAATCCAGAGGGTTACAATTTAAAATTTACTATGCTATTTTGGGTATTTTCATAATTATTAAACAGTATCTCTTAAAAATAGAGGGTATTTTTTAAAAAAATTTTGAATGGATTTACTACATATTTTTATTTTTTATTTTAAACATACACTATAATAATGTTATATTATTACAACAACTTATTATTGTAATTTTTAAGAACTTCTTAAATTTTTATATTTTACCCCCCTATTTTGCCATTTTCTGTGATAAAATTATGGATTTGTCCAAAAAAGCTTGAGCAACTTTTTTACTGATTCATCAAAATATAAATTACCCCCCAAAATCATAAATTCTTGTAAAAAAAATATGCGATTACAGACAAAACGTTGACGATTTTGCGATATTTTACCCCCTTAAATCAATGATTCTTGTATCGCAAAAAAGAAGATTGTCCAAAATCTAGGGGTTACCCCAAAAATCGTTTTTTCCCGGTTTTTGTTGAAAAAAACGACCCCCTTAAAATTCAATATATTGTAAAAAAAATATAAGATTATAGAGATTCTGATAGTAAAAAGAGGGTATTTTGGCGTTTTTGCAAAATTTTGTTGCAAAAGTATTTTCAAAATTTTTTTTTTGGACATTTTCAAAATGTCCAATTTCTGAAATTTCGAAAAAGGTTTTGTCAACTTTTTTAAAAAAAATGGGTTCACAGCATTTTGCTGTGATTTTGAAAAAAAGTATTTTTTTTTGACTGCGTACTTTTTTTTTTGGAAAAATATGCTCGTTGATTTTGGAACATTTTTGTGTCACCCTATTTTAGGAAATAATGATGACAAAATCGGAAAATGAAAAAAAGAATATTTTTCATTGTAAGAAATGTGACTATACATGCTATAAAAAAAGTATTTTTGATAAACATTTATTGACACTGAAACATCGAAAGGTGACAAATGGTGACAAAAAAGTATCCACTCAATATACGTGTGAATGTGGAAAAGAATTTAGTTATAGACAAGGCTTACATCGTCACAAGCAAAAATGTTCCTTTATTCAAGACTCCGATCCAAACTCAAATATAGTCTTATCCTTACTGAAAGATAACAATGATTTTAAAAATATAATAATTCAGCAACAGCAAGACAGAGTGAATTTACAAAAAGAATCTTTATTTCAACAAGAAAAAATTGTAGAACTTCAAAGTCAACTAATGACAATTGTTAAAAATCAAACAAATGTAGTTAATCAAACCAATATTACGAATTATAACAATCAGCGATTTAATTTAAATATTTTCTTAAATGAAGAATGCAAAGACGCTATGAACATAGAAGATTTTATTGAGTCTTTGGAATTGGAGCCTTCTGATATAGCTGAAACAGGTAGATTGGGATACGTAGAAGGGATTTCTCGGATTTTTATGAATAAATTGAATCAGTTAGATGTATACAATCGTCCACTTCATTGTACAGATTTAAAGCGAGAAACAATTTACATCAAAGAAGACAATAAATGGGAGAAAGATAATGACCGAAAGGATAAATTACAACGAATTGTGGAACAAGTTGCTGAAAAAAACTATGAACAATTGCCTATGTGGCAACAACAGAATCCAAATCACCTAGTAACTAATACACAAGAATGTGAACAGTTTATGGAGATAGCCTGTAATGTTTTGGGTGGGGGTAGTGATGAAGAAACTATGCGATTTAGAAGTCGTATTATGCGAAATATTTTAAAGGAAATCACAATTGATAAAACGTAACTCATATATGCCAACAAAAATAATATACAAGCGTATATATTATTTTTTGTTTTTGTTTTTACTATTAACTGCGTCCACCGCGATTTCCACGACCACCACGACCGCCACGACCACTATTACTTCCACCACTATTAGCAGCAGCGGCGGCAGCAGCAGCTTTACGGTCTTCAGCTGCCTTTTTTTGCTCTTCTTTAAGAAAGCTCTTTTTACAGAGGATTCTTACAGCTTCACAATCGTATTTTCTAATTCCAAATTTCATACTATTAAAGGGGTTTATATAAAATATAAAATAAATTGTTTTTCAATTTTTAAATGTCAAGTAAATGTATATTATTATAACTCATATGTATAAACAATTATTAACATTACTAGTAATACTATTATTCTTATATGTATTCTATAAACTGTATATGGGAATATGGTTCTTTCACGAAGGACTAACACAAAATGAATTAGAAGAAAAGATGGAGGTAGAAAAACAAGAACGTATTCAATCTGTAGACGGACAAGAAGCATCATTAATGGTGCCAAAGATAATAGGTATTCACATTCAGGATAATCAACAATATAGTGAAAATATGTATCGGGATAAATCAACTTTCATAGACCAGTATCCAAATGCATCGTATTTAGTTCAAACGATTCCAAAGGAAGAAATTGATAATATTTCTGAAGAGTATGAAGTTGAGTTTAATAAGGCAATCCAATTAACACTACCAATGGAAACAAGCCGTTTTTCAAGTTTTATGATAATTCGCCCAACCAGTGATAACCGTTTCCCCAAGTTTTTCACACTGGATGTAAATAATTTCCCATCAGAAAATAAAAAAGACTATGTTTTATGGGGCGATTCTGGTGAAGTAGAATCTTCACCAAATAATAATGTAATTACTCCATACAATGTGAAGAGCCACCCTCATCCAAAAGACCTAATGCAAGTAGAAGATAGCAATATCTATATTGGTAAATACAATATGGGACGTAAGATTCTTCACATTCACACATTGGGAACAATTTTTGATAATAACTATATGAATATAGGAAATGTAGATACAGTGGATGATAAGATATCAATTCAATGTTCTAAAGGACATATGATAGACAGTGTAATGATATATTTCGGGGTTCCAAGTGATATTTAATTTACAAGTATAGCAGATAAGAACTATACTTGTAACAAAAGATTAATTATTTATAGACCTTTGCGATAGTCAACAACATATGGATTGCTACTCAAGTTGTTTAGAATTTCAGGGTTACTTCTATCCATTTGAATATTAGAATATAAATTCTTTGCAACGTTGGAGTTTTGACCTAACATATCAGTAGAAGGAGCTTTGTAAGGCATATTTCCTGAAACTTCGCGGGTATTTTTTAACATATCATCACGACTACTTTCGCGCATGTTAACGTCACTATTCAATAAAGACATATTTCCCTTAACCATGTAACCGTCAATAGTGCTGGATTTAATATCATTATTACGTTGATTATAACCAGCTTCATATGAAGTAGTCTTACGGGTTTGTTCTCCGGCACTGGCACCACCAACATACATAAAGTCACCGGTTTCTTGACGAGTAGTATGAGCAGGTTGAACTTGGCTAACCTTGTAAGCACCGCCGTGTTGGTTTGCGTTAACATTCAAATGGAACTTTGAATTTTCGGTAGTTTCACGAATAGTATGTCCGGGTTTATCATTAGGATTGAATACATAACTCTGTGGAACGGATGAACCAGGATTTTGGTAAGGTCTCAAAGTGCCAACACTATTTTCTTTTCTGGATGGACGTAACATGTCTAGTAAAGGAGCAACTGCTGCTTTAACGCTTCCACCAATAGCACCAAAGTAATCGTTTTGTTTGTTAGCACTACGATTGTTAGGATAAGCGTGTTTAGCTTTTACACTGAAGTCGTTTTCGCCAGCAGCGTTATGACGAGTGGCACTAGCAACACCGAGTGGAACAGCACCTAATTGTTGGTTATGAGAAGGCATGTATTCACCGGGAACGTAGGCAGCAGAATTTTGATAATTAGCACCACCAGCATATTCAGTTGAGGTCTCTGGACGACTAGAATGGCTTTCTAATGGGATAGACCGTAATGTTTGTGCTCGTTCACCACCTCCAGTAACAAATAACCTTCCTAAATCATCACCTGTTTGGCGGTTATCAAGTTCAAAAGCACGTTCAGGACGATTTTTCTCCATTTTTCCAATGCTACCTAACTGTTTGATATGACTATTAGCAGGACCTTCATATCCTAACAAACTGATACCAGATGCACGAGGATTACTATCTACACGCAACTCATCAACAGTCTTGGGCTTCCAAGAATCACGTCCCATCATACCAGCATTGAAACCATCAGCACCTTCAGTAGTATATCCTAGTCCTAAACCAGGTGCTACACGTTCTTCTTCAAATGGTTTTACATTGGCTTTTCTTAAACTAGGATTAATACGAGATTGGACGAAATCGCTTTGGTTGGGAGTTCCGTTCGCCCATTGTAGACTAGTATCCGGTTCAAATAAAGGTGCTTGCTCGCGTTTATTATTGTCTTGCGAACCGCTACCGGTATAGGAATCTAATAAACTTTCGTATGTATTATCATCACGTCGTTGGTCATTTAATTTGCTGCCAAAGTATGGCGTCATATTGTTATGTTCAAAATATTGAGTATTCACTTTTTCACCAGTAAGAGAATAGAATTCAGGGTCTCCACCAGGTGCTGCGTTATTATCAGTATATCTGCCTTTATCAAAAAACTTATCCGTATATACACCAGCTTCATTGTTGAACTTGTTTAACGAGGATAATTCAGCTGTAATTTCGGATTCCGGGAATTGAATATTATTTGAGTCAGGGTAGTTTACATCAGGAACATTTGTGTTTGGTAAATCCTGATTGTTTTGAAAATTTTCCCTTTCTTCCCTTGATTGTTTGTTAATTAAATATAGTCCAGATAGTGCAAATAAGGGTACTACAACTTCCATTTATAATAAATAAATATATATTTTGTTGATATATTTACTTATAGTATTTAACACCCATTACCTGGTTAATTACTCAATGTCAATTTGTTTAGGAGTAGGCTTATATGGTGCTCCACCACACCCTTGCTCATTTCCTGCAATACAAATTGATGGACCAGTCAAATAATAGTTTTGCATATTTGATACAACCGGTATTTTGGGTTCAAAATGGTCTTTTTCTAAAATACGACTTTGGATTTGATGTGGAAAAGAAGGTTCTAAATCGTGGACAGGGTTAATTAATGGTTTTTCCCATCTGTTTTGTTCTAAACCTTTGTAAGACCACGCAGGATGACTACTTCTGGATTCTTCTACAAAAGGGTTTTCATTCCTATAGACAGGTTGAGTTGATTGTACTGCTTGTAGGTTATGGTCATTTATTTTTGTAAGGTCATTATTTAACTTGCGGGTTAACCCTCTTAAATCACTCTCTATTGTGGTAGTATTTGTTCGTAAATTAGAACCCCATTTTTGAAGACGGATTTGTGGGTCCTCCATAAAGGGTAGATTTATCCCAGGACCAGGCGTATCTAACTGATAACGCCCTGTATGGGTGGATTCTTCTAATTGTTTTTGAATTCGATAAGGATCATCGTGGAATCGGGTAAATGACATTTTCAATAACTTATATTATATACAGAAAAAAGGTTTTCAAAGAAACATAATAAACCGTTGTGGTATAACATATGTTATAAGCTCCTTAATTATGGAACAAAGAATGCCCCGTATATGCTTAAATATGATTGTAAAAAACGAGGAAAAAATTATTTGTCGGTTACTTAAAAGCGTGTTACCATTAATTGATACTTATTGTATTTGTGATACTGGTAGCACCGATAATACTATAGAGGTTATTCACGAGTTTTGTAAACAAAATGGTATTATGGACGGTGTAATAGAGGAGCACCCGTTCCGTGATTTTGGATATAGTCGTAATAAAGCATTGGATATGTGTAAAAAAAGAGACGATGTAGATTATATATTGTTAGTTGATGCGGATATGAAACTGGAAATAGAAATTAAAGATGTAGCCTCGTGGAAGTCGCAATTAAAAGGAGATGCCTATTATATATTACAAGGAAATGATGGGTTTTACTACAAGAATGTTCGTATGATTAAGAATCGTGATGAGTTTTCCTACTGGGGAGTAACACACGAGTATATGCAGTGTCCGGATGATACACAATATGGTAACATACAAAAAGATATGTTTTTTATTCATGATATAGGGGACGGAGGTTCCAAAGAAAACAAGTTTATGCGTGATATTAAGTTATTAAAACAGGGATTATTGGATAATCCAAATAATGACCGGTATACCTTTTATTTGGCAAATAGTTATTTGGATGTGGGACAATACCAAGGGGCGATTGATACATACATGAAACGGATTGAAATAGGAGGATGGAAAGAAGAAGTATGGTGTTCTTATTATTCCATTGGAAAGGCATATGAAGCGTTGGGTAAAATAGAACACGCTATTCATTATTGGATGGAAGGGTATCAATATTATCCCGAACGTATTGAAAATGTGTATCGGATAGTTAAACATTATCGTTTATTAGGAAAGAATAAGATAGCACATTGGTATTATAAAATAGCACAATACTCAAGAGACCATTACAATCACAATGACCATTTATTCTTTGAGAAAGATGTTTATGAATACAAGTTAGATTATGAGTGGTGTATTATTAGTTACTACTTCAATCCTTTAAAAGAGAATACCAGTCGTTCATTCTTACAGGTATGGAATACGCATTATGTAGATGATGGTACGAAGCAGAATTGTTTAGAAAATTACAAGTTTTATAGTAAAAAGTTATCCTTTTCTTCAAAGGAAGATGAATGGACACGGTTATGGAAGTCAGCAGTAGAAACTGTGGGAAAATCTTTAGAACCAGGTTTTAAAACGTCAACCCCAAGTCTAGTGTCTTTTGGAAATAATGTAGGTTTGATTATACGATGTGTAGATTACCATATAGATGAAAATGGAAATTACCATAATCAAAAAAACATTACAAGTGTAAATAAATGGTTTGTATGGAATAGGGAGACAAAGGAACAAATACAAGAATCAGTATTTGAAGGAATCCCAGGTCGTGACAATTTATATATAGGTCTAGAAGACGTGCGATTACTCTACAACGGAGACCTTTTATATACTGGTAACAAAGGGCTAGAATATCAAAATATAAAGGTGGAAATGGGAAGTATTCACGAAGATGGACAGCATAAGAGTGGAGAAATAATATACAAAGATGAAAATACAATGGATGTAGAAAAGAATTGGGTCTCTTATATAGATACACAAGGATGTGTACGCACAATATACAAGTTTGAAGAATTACAAGAAGGAGTTGTATCAAATGGAAAATACTTTACACAAAGAAGACAAGAGACCCCATGGTTGTTCAAAAAGTTGCGTGGTTCATCTCATGGAGTATGGATAAACAATGAAATATGGTTTTTAACCCATATGGTAAGTTACGAATCCAAACGACATTATTACCATTGTTGGGTTGTTTTAGATATACACGGTAATTTGTATAAATACAGTGAGCCGTTTTGTTTTGAAGGGAAACATATAGAGTATTCAAATGGCTTTATGTTTGATGAAAAGGCAAAAAAAATATATATAGGATACAGTGTAATGGATAATGAAACAAAATTCATAATGATACCTTATGATGAACTGGAATCCCAGTTTACGTTTAATGTTTTGCATAAACCATAAGTTTTACGATGCCAAGGAGACATACCGTGTGTTTTTAATCCTTCCAAGTGGTGTTTGGTACCATAGCCATAATTCGTGTCTAATTTGTATCTTTCAGCTAATAATGGGTATTTAGCACATTCTTCCAATACATATGCATCACGACTCGTTTTTGCTAATATACCAGCAGAAGCAATACCAACATATCGTCCATCACCTTTCTCAAAAGTGTAATACTCAATAGGAACAAGAGAGTTATTTTCATTATCAACGTGACAATAAGGTTGAAAATAATTCCCATCAATTAGGGCACATATATCACCAAACGATACGGTAGGGTCGTGTGTTTTAATAAATTGAATGGCGTTATGAAGACACTCGTGCATACCGCGCATAACCGCTTTTAATATATTAATCTGGTCAATAATAGTTTCATCCATAGATACAACGTTCCAATAGAGAGCATTCTCTTTAATAACATTAGATACATCATTTAGTTTCTTTTTAGAAGAGAATTTTTTACTATCTTTAATGTTCTCACAAGGAAAATCTTCTTCTTTGCGTGGTAAAATAACACACGCAATGTAGACTTTACCAAATAAACAGCCACGACCAGCCTCATCAATACATATTTCGTATTTGGGATGGTCTGTAAAATGAAATCTTTGTAAGGTAGTCATTTTATATATAATAGATTCAGACTTATATAGTTCAATTTTATTATAAAGGGAGTGAAAAATGTATAACAATATGTTATATAGATGTTTGGATTCAAATTTCCCAAGTTTAAGATAACACCATTAACTATATTTATCATATTGTTGGTACTTTTAGTCATAATGATGTTCTTATGTTACAGAAAAAATACTTTTGAAGGATTTGGAACAGGAACTGCAGGAACAGCAACTGTAACAATGGACGCATATGATGGTGGTGTTACTGAATTATTAGAATTAGGAACTAATATTTTTTATGACCCCAACAATGGAAACATAATTGAGGTTGTAGATGAAATGACTTATGAGGATACTGGTACAACCACTGATGAAGTGACCACCTATGCTTCTATTTACAAATATGACTCAAGTGGTGAATACAGCAGCGAAAGCACTGTTTATACGGAGACCGACTTTCCTATTCCATCTGAATTGAAAATAATGACTCGTAGCGGGGCTATGTATACTGAAATGAGCACAACCACTGATGATACGTATGAGGATGATACTGATGGAACCGTATCTTTTACCCGTGTAAGACCCATTATTGAATCAAACCCTACTTTAATTCCAACAGTAGATGGTGACACCGCATCAGAGGATTTAGATGATTCCTACACAAGCAAGTTGTACACAACCGCCCCTGTTGATGAAGATGCAGCGATTCAATACGTTATTTACGCAGCGTGGGACCAAAACACCTACTTAACTGTTCTAGATAGCGATTATGAGATTCAAAACAGCTTCACTTATATTGGAACAACCCTATATACCACTGATTCTGGTAATATTTCCAATTTGACTGACACTGTAGCAAGCACATTCACGACTTATGTGTCATTGGATACTTCTAACGATAAGAGTTTAGTATCCGTGGATGAATACACAGATAAGAGAAAAGTGCTACAATTGAGTGAATATGTATTCTTTGACTTTAAAACGGCAGATTTGATTGTCCAACAAAGTGATACCAATTTTGATATTCTACCCCGTAGCAGCACTGGATTATTGGAGTCAATCCCATCTGGAAGTGTAGAAGATATGACAATTTATGATTCAGCAAGTGTAGATGATGCTGGAACAACCCTTCCAATTGATTGTGTATTGGACTATCAAGGACAACAATTAGTATTCTATTTGGCACACGGAACAGCAACTGTAATTACTGTATTAAGAAAAACGAGTGCAACAGATTCTGCTTTGTCTCATAGTAAGACCTATTTGTTAGATATTGAAGGTATTAAAGGAAGTAGCCCAATCACCTTAACCCAATTAATTAGTAACTCTGAAACAACAACAACTACAACAGCATCAGAGATAGCAGCGAGAAACGAAGCAGCTGATATTGTAAGAGCACAAGAAGCAGCTGCCGCAGCAGCTTCAGCAGCAGAGGATAAGCGTACTTCTCAACTATTGAGTGCAATCTTGAGCGCAAGAACAAGTATGTTAGCTTCCGGAGCAGGAGGTGAAATTGGAACTGATGGCGAAGAGACCAGTGGATACGGTTCTAATTATATGTTGAAAAGTCAAGTAGTCCCTCCAGTATGTCCCGCTTGTCCAGCTTGTCCAAAGGCACCTAGCAAAGTTCAATGTACGAATTGTGGCGGACAAGGTGGTTCTGGAACACTAGGAAGCTCTGGACGTTCAATGGTTCAATCTGACGGGCAAACCAGAAGAGGAGACGAGAATATTATTAATAACGCAGTAAATACAACAGGTGATTTGGCAACTACCACTATTAAAACAGCTGATAATTTGCTACGTGATACTGCTTCTGGAACTGTAGATATTGCCAGTGGAATTGGAAGTGGAATTATGAATCTATTAACTCCAGAACAACAGGCACAACAACAGGCACAACAAATGAACGGACAGCAAATGAATGTGCAACAAAATCAATTAACAAACGTTCAAAGACAACAATACCCACAAGGAACACGAACACAATATAATGAACAGCAAACAAGGAAACCAGTTTCTACTGATTTTTCACGAAATGGTTTATTACCAGAGAAACAACAAACATCATTTATGCCATTGACAGCTGATTTCAGTGCATTTGGTAGATAATTTGCGTTCAGAACAACATAAATAAAACTATTCTAATAATAAGTAATACTTCATATTTTGTCGCAATCTTACATGGAAAACTATTCACAATATTTTGAACGAATAGAAATAGCGAGTAAAATAAAAAACTTATTATTAGATTTTGATGAAAAACAAAACAATATGGATTATAAGAAAGGAGTGTATATATACGGTGGACCAGGGTCTGGTAAGACAACATTCATAACACAATTATTAAAAGAATTAGATTACGATATTATACATTATGATGCAGGATATGTTCGTAATAAATCGTTAATAGATACGATTACCTGTGACCGAATTGCCTCACAGAATGTATTACAAATGATGGAAAAGAAAAGAAAACGAATCGTAATTGTAATGGATGAGATTGATGGAATGAATAACGGTGATAAAGGAGGTATTATGGCGTTGATTAAGTTAATACGACAAAAAAAGACAAAACGACAGAAACTTGAAAATAAAACAATGAATCCTATTATTTGTATTGGTGGATATAATACTGATAAGAAGATACGAGAGTTAATGAACGTGTGTAATGTATTTGAATTACCAACTCCCACACCAAATCAATTGCGCAACTTACTTGAGAATAGGTTACCAAATTATAATGTATTTGAACCAAACGTTATAGAAAATGCGATAAAATATATAGATGGTGACCTGCGTAAATTAGATTTTGTAATGGATTATGCGATAAAGAAACCAGAAAAAATGAACAAGTTAGAACGATTATTTGAAAAGAAATCATATAACGAAGATGCAAAGAAGATAACACATCATTTATTGAATAATTCGTGTCACATTGATACACATTCTCTAATCATGAATGAAACAGAACGCACAATCGTTTCGTTATTGTGGCATGAAAATGTAATAGACATGCTTGAGAATAAGAAAAAAGAAAAAGCGTTACCGTTGTATTTGGAGTTGTTAGATAATATTTGTTACGCTGATTATGTAGACCGTATTACATTTCAAAGCCAGATATGGCAATTTAATGAAATGAGCTCGTTAATGAAAACGTTTCATAATAATCAAATATATCACGAAGTCTTCCCAGAAAATAGAGACAAATATCAGCCAAATGAAGTGCGATTTACAAAGGTTCTAACAAAGTATTCAACGGAATACAATAATATGCTGTTTTTATACAATTTATGTGAAACGTTATCATTGGATAAAAAAGATTTGTTGTGTATGTTTGAAGAGTTACGCATGTTTAAGAATACACCAAATATATACAAGAATGATAGCCTGTTACAAATAGAGAAATGGTTTGAAGATTATGAAATAAGTAAATTGGAAATAAGACGAATCTATCGGTATTTGGATAAAAATGAAAAGAAAGAATCTGCGGATGATTATTTACTGGAGAATGATATGGATGATAAAAATAATGACTGTGTATAAATGATATTATAGACAACTTATAATATTGTATAATAGGATACAGGAAAACTGAATGAAAGACTTTATCCAACATATTTTTTACATTAATTTGGACAAACGTGAGGACCGTAAAGAAGAATTTACGCGAGAAATGGAAAAGATGGATTGGAAGGCAGAGCGTTTTCCAGGATTTTATTATGAACCACCGAAAGGGATAGTAGGCTGTACAAAATCGCATTTAGAAGTGTTAAAATTGGCAAAACAACGTGGGTATTCTAACGTATTGATATGTGAAGACGATTTAGAGTGGTTAGAAAGTAAAGAAGTAATCAAAAACGAATTAGATAAGCTGTTTAGAAATGATGTAGATTTTGATGTTTGCTTTTTAGCATACAATAATCAAAAAACAGACGAAGAGTTTTCACCAAAATATGATTTTTTATTAAAGACTTTATATTGTACTACAGCAAGTTGTTATTTAGTAAATTATCATTATTACGATAAGTTGATTGAATTATATGAAATGGCATTACCTATTTTAGATAGAACAATGCAACATTGGATATACGCAAACGACCAGATATGGAAAACTTTACAGGAAAAGGACACGTGGTTTTGTTTTTCAAAGCGATTAGCAAAGCAGCGTGATGGGTTTAGTGATAATGCGAATAAAGTAGTATCGTATGATTGCTAATAGGGGACTATAATAATGAAGTAATTATTATAGTATTTTTAATGTTATTTATACAGCCAAAGGCATAGTTTTACTCATAGGAGCAGTATTTGTTCCTTGAACAGGCATAGTGGAAGATACATTTGGGACAGGTGGAGGAGTTTGTTGGCTAACTGCTTGTGAAACGTCTTTTTGTATTTCTTCTTTTATCAATTCAATGTTAGCGTTAGGAGGTTGAGTGGTTTGTAATGAAGAAGCCTTTTCTTTTAATTCAGTATTTTCTTTACGAAGGTCTTTAATTGTAGTCATTAATTCACCTACCTTTTCTTGTAATAGCTTGGTGAAACGCTCCATTTGCTCCTTATTCTGGACAAATTCTTTAAGTTGGGTTTGTTGTGTTTTTATAATATCAACAACTTGAACGTTAGTAAGTTGTACGTCTTTTCCATCTCTTTGTAATATAATAGGTCCATTTTCCATTTGTTTTTTCTTTAATTCTTCAACTTGTTTTGCACGAGTAGCCTCAATTTCTTTGATTTGTTTCAATACATCTGGCTTCATTTCT
>CEOO01007746.1_pt1 | contig 30983 bp, 13 predicted proteins | sample 530321 | NCBI WGS metagenome assembly CEOO01 (sample SAMEA2619927, study PRJEB7988) | marine metagenome | biome: marine biome (ENVO:00000447); feature: surface water layer (ENVO:00002042); material: "saline water (ENVO:00002010), including plankton (ENVO:xxxxxxxx)" | depth 5 m
AGCAGTTCCAGGCTCTAAGTGATTTATTGATTCTGCTATCTGGATCGCTAGCAGTTTTCTTACTAGTTAGTTTCTTTTTCATACCCTTCATTCGAGCACAAAATGATGCGCGACGGGGATTTCCAACCTTCTTGCTTGGTGCTTTAAGGTCGCTTCCTGGATTTTCTCTTTCGTAAGACTTTCGTCCTTTTTCGTTAAGTCCGCCTGACTTGGACTTTCCTTCTTTTTTTGTCCATGCTGCTCCTTCTGCATGAAGGAGGGGATTTCCTGGAACATAATCGGCTGCTGAGTAACTTATTAGTTTTGCGCCAGGATATACTTTATCGATCTGTGATTGAACATCAGATCTGTTTGGCATTTTTGCCATAGGGAAAAACATTTTAATGCCATAATATTTTGCTCTCCACATGAGAGATACCATTAGAATATGACCAGTCTTTGATGGAATTCTAACAGCTTCCGTCATAGACTCAATATCATAAGTTTCATATTCAACATTACTTTCAACGGTCTTGATAGGTTCTGGTTCAATAATATTTTTAACAACTGCAAATGTTTCTCCATATGCATCTGTTAGTTCAAGATCTTCACCCATTGGTTTTACATAGTTTTTGTTTGGACCTGGTTTGCCACCATTTCCACCTTTTGGTCCATCACAAGCAGACATTCCATGTACTGGACATTCTTGACCCTGATGAGTGTGATTGCATCCTTTCTTCTCCTGGATGTTCTCACCATCATGAGTAATTTCATCTCCTGCTTTTACACAGCGATTGTAAGTCTTGCCGAAGAGTTTTTGTGTCCCTGCTTTTTTGTAACCCTTCCAACATTTCTTACCAGCTTCATCTAATTCGATTAGTTCATCTCTCCAATTAGAAAAACCTTCTTTCTTGGTTTTGTTTCCCCAATTGGATGCTCCAACTTTACGACATTTGACTAGTGCTCCTGACGCATATGCACTTGGCCAAACTGAATAACGTGACTTGACCTTATGATAACAGGCATCCTTTTTGCCTTCGATTACGGTTTCTTCAGTCTTCACGTTAATTGCCTTCCCTTTTCTATCTGGATTTGGATCTTGACGATTCTTACGACGAAATGCTCTCTCCTCTTCATCTTTAGAAAGATTACGTTTCATTTTTGAAGAACCACATTTTGGTTTTGTGGTTTGTCCTGGTTGTTTGGCACAGGGTTTTCCTGCATATTTACCACCCAGTTGAACCCAACCAGGCTTGCCATCACTAGACTTACTCTTACTAAACCAGTCACGCAAAGAAGAATCACCACTTTTCGATTCACTCACCCCTCCATTACCATTACCGTTACCATTGCCATTTCCATTCAATGGTTTGTCAATACCAACTTCTTCTGGTTCTCTACCACCACCAAGAGTTCTACTAGTCATTTTAAGACCAGCAGGAATCTTTTTACACTTTTGATCAGTGTAGCAGTAGTAATAACCAGATTTACACTTCATGCTATTGAATACTCTTCTTATATTTAGTTAAATATTGTTCTTTAAATTGTCCAAAAGTCTTTCTTACTCTATCACTACTATCCATTGTCTGTACAAATTCACTAGATGCATGAACCATATTATTAATATCTGCCATTGATAATTTTTCTACAGGATAAACACCAGATCCCAATTCCCATTTATAGAGACCAGATTCTCCAGGTGTTTGAAAATCCTGAGATAATAAATCATCTTGACGTTGTCTAAAGAGCAATTTATTGTTAGATCCAGCAAGAGGGCCAGCAGGATCTGTTGAACCAGTAAGACCACCATTACCAACATGATTTGTTGGTGCTTCTTTTAGAAAACTTTTAAGATCCTTCATCTTTAGATTGCTGTTTAATGAGTTTTGCTAGGTCAGCAGTTGATCCAACAAATAATGCATTGGTTACATTTGTTGGCCCCTTTGCCTGCTTCTCCTCTTCAACCTCTTTAAGTTTCTTTTGCAATTCCATCAACTTATCAGTAGCATCAGCAACGTTCTTGATCAACTGGCCTGCCACTTCATATGCCCTTGGCATTTCACTTTCCTGAGCAAGTTCAAGAACACCATTTAGTGCTTCTTGTCCTTTTTCTATGATTGAATACAAATTACCTCTTGTATAATCATAATCCTTTTTGATATCATCAACGTTTGCTTTTATTTTTTCAATCTTTTCATCAGGAGATTGTACTTCTGGATTTATAACTTCTCCAGAAGTATTAAAAGCGTCGTTGAGGTTATCAAAGTTTTTTGTCATATGCATGATTATTAGAACGTAGTACCACTAAATCCGAAATCGTCACCATCTTCAATTAGAGCACTATCTACACCAATAGTTCCAATACTAGTTGTAGTATCAGTGTAGTCAATTCCTTTAATATCAGACCCTGTTGGATGTGCAACTGCTGTTGTTCCATCCTCTCCACGTCTTACCGTGATGCTATTGCCAGATACAGACTTAACGTATATCCCTTCTCCATTGATTTCAATGCGTTTTTTGGCAACAATTTTAGTTCCGTCCACAACATTGAACTTTGTGGTATCTGCCTCTATCTCTTGATCTGTCAAAGTTACAATGTCTCCAGTGTAATCTTTGATGGCTCTTGGAAGAGCAGAATAAGAAACTGCTCTCTGTCTTGCAGTTGCAGGTGTACCAGAAAGATAGTTGATAGTAGACTTCTTGATGATATCCTTGCTTGCAGATGCAGTAGGACCAAACAGATATGTTTTTGCTGTAAATCTTAGAGTGTAAAGAAGAACTCTCCTTGTGGTAAAGTCTCCTTCATAATCATCCTGCATAGTAATATTTTCAAGAACAACTGGAATATCTCTTCTTTCTTGAATAGAATCGACTAGTTGTACAGAAATGCTAAATGCAGGTTGAAAGTATGGTAAAATTTGCTCTACGATTTGCAGTGCATCATCATTTAATTTTGTCATGATGCTCAGTTCAAATTGCATATTATAAGGAACTGGCATATAAACCTTCTTAGTTTCAGTCCCATCATTAGGATCCTTTACAACTATCTGTTGAGTTGTTGAAACTTTTCTGGTTGGATCATATGTTAATCCAGTAAACTCAAATGACATTCTTGGTAAGGTCATTGCAGTTGACTTATTCAAATCTGGAGATTGCTCCAGTCTAGCCAAAAATTTCTGAGTAGGTCCATATGCGAGAGGGACCCTCATCACATCTGTGATATTGCCAGAAGAATCTTTCTGTTGAATGGAAATACCATTGAACAGAGTACCAAAAGCAATAACAGTCTTCCTCAGAATTTCGTTATAAAAATACTCAAACATTTTACTTACCTTATGTTATTATTTAAACATAATAATTTCTATTTATGGAATTCCAAAAGGATTCTGCTCAGAGAAGTCTAAAATGTTATCTGCTTCAGTTTCTATGTCTGTATTATCTGCAAATCCATCATCATTAATGTTCTGATCAATAGCTCTTATTTCATAACTTGCGCTTGATGCTGATCCAACAATAACTTCTCCTGTTGTAAAGTATCCAGAAATATTAGAAACTTCCAAATCAAAAGTTGTTGCATCCCATTTCCTCACTCTTGCAGTAGTTCCACTAACACTTCCAGTAACTATTTCATTAAATTCAAATGTGCCAGTTCCACCACTAGTAGAAGCTGCTGCCACTGTTATCGTGGGTTCTAGAACATAATTTGCACCAGTGTCTGTAAGTTCAATACCAGTTATGTTTCCAGCAGCACTTACTATTGCATTACCAGTTGCAGTATGAATACCTGCTACCAGTTCCACATAATTCTTCTCTGATGGATCATTTGAAATTGTTACACCAGGTGCTGCAAGATAACCTCCACCACCAAATGTAACTGCAATACCTGTCACAATACCGCATTGATCAATACCAAATTCAAATGCAGTTGTTGCTACTCCAACATTTGTAGCTGCTTCTGACATATAGATGGTTCCATAACCAACAGAAGATACATATGTGCTAGTTGATATGAAATTAACTGCAGGGAATATTGTGTGACTTGTTTCATGGTCAAACTGAAGTCTAACTCTATCTCCTGCAATGATACCAGTGGTTGTAATGCCAGTGATATAATTAGATCCTATTCCAATTGTTCCTACAGTTTTGACAGAATTAAATCTCATGGTAGCAATACCAAGAGCTCTAAAGTTTTCATCAGCACCACCAGGACCTGCAATAGTTACAGTTGGTGCAGTTTGATAACCAAATCCACTATTTCCGATACTAATAGTATTAACTGTACCTGCAACAGAAACTGTGACTGTTGCTGTTGCATTTACTGGGGATGGTCCACTAAAAGAAATCGTTGGAGTAACTGTATACCCAGCACCAATCGTTGCTGCTGTTCCTGTTGCCCAAGAATCAGCAACAAATCTAACTGCAGTAACAATACCAGAACTATTAATTGTTGCAATACCGACAGCAACTTGAGTTGGAGTTATTGTTCCAATACCAGTGCCGATCGTCACTGTAGGTGCAGATGAATATGCTCTACCAGTTGTACTGAAAGCAATAGATCCTGGATCAATAGAAGATCCTGCAATTCCTATGGTTGCAGTTGCAACACTGTATCCTGGAGAAGAAATTGATACAGTTGGAGCACTGGTGTAAAACTTACCTCCTGTTGTAATAGCAAGTGCCTCAACCGTTCCTCCAGTTTGTGATATATCAGATAAAGTTGCAGTTGCTTCTGCAGCGTTTCCAGTACCTGTTGGGAGATCAAACGTGACTGTAGGTGTAGTTTTATAGAAAACACCACCTGTAGTGCCTCCTGGGAAGTACAAAGCAGCTGCTCCAACACTAACAGTTGCATCAACAACACTAACTCCACCACCAACAATAGGCATATCTAGAGTTGCAGTAGCTGCAGCACCAACATGTTTTGGCGTTGAGAATGTAACTGTTGGATTTGTTGAATAACCTGATCCACCAAAGGTCATAGTAACAATGCCAACCTGACCACTGTTGATAAATGCAGTTGCTATGGCACCACTACCAGTATTTGAAGTAAAAGTAACTGCTGGTGCTTGTGTATATCCAGATCCTGCATTAGACATCTGTACAGATTGTACAGATTTAGTACCTGGATTTACATTTTTATTACAAACTTCAATTCCTCCAATCATAATAGCACTTGCTATTCCAGTTACTCCTCCACTTGGAGCAGAAGAAAAACCAACTTTTGGTGGGGTTACGTAACCTCCACCTCTATTGCTTATTGCTACGAGTCTTATAGCACCATTAACAAGACCTCCAGGAACTGCAGTTGCTGTAGAAGCAATACCAACCATGGATAGTGTTTGAGTTCTTCCTAAGAAGAGATCTCCATCAACTCCCTCCACTGCTGCTAATTCATCATCAATTTCAGATACACCAGTATCAATAATTTCATTTTCATACCTGAAGAGTTCACATCTCAATTCAAAGGTATAATTTTCTTGTAATTGATAAAATGGCTTATCATGAATTACTTGTTTAATTTCAAATAATCTATCACCTAAAGGAAAATATAATAAGTCCCCTTCTTTTGGTCTAGATGAAAGTTTTTCATTTTCTTCTGCTGCCAATAATGGAGCAATATATTCTTCGTATCTCTCTTTTGATATTACCAGAGTTACTTCATTTGTATTTTGAATGCCAAATTTTGATAGAAGGACTGAATTATCGTCATATCCCTCATAACTTTGAACATATGCTTCAATTGGATAAGATGCATCGAACTTAGATTCGATTACCTCTTTCATTACTGTTTTTTCAGTAATGTATTTTCTTGGCATGTAATAACATTCAATGCCATATATTTTTAGTTGCTCATTAATTAGATCCTGAACTAAACTCTGTTCAGTTTTAGACCCTTGCTGGAAAAATGGATTTAACATATCAACCTATCATATCTAAAGGTGGAAGTTCATAAGTATTAGACATCTTCTCTGCTATTACTTCCAAATCTTTTTGAGCATCATCATACATTTGCCTACCATTTAGTTCAACTCCACCTGGAAGTTTGACACCAGTAAACTTCATCATATTCAATCCCCACTGCCTCTTGATCAGAGCTGTGAGATATGGTTTGAGGAATGAGTCGTTCCAGACTCTTGAATAATCATTTGGATCTAATGCCCTAAAGCAATCTATAACAATATAATCTCCTGCAGATACACCACCCCAATCAATATCTAGATACAACCTATCCATTCTCTGATTGAAACGAATAGCCTTATCAGTTGTCAGTAAGAAATTAATATCCTCCAAATAAGTTTTAGTCATTGCATAGGTCAACATTTCTGTTGTTCCCCAATAGTAAATATCATTCAGGAACATCTGATACTTAACACTAAACATATTGTTTGTTGTAGTGTTAGTTCCATCAAAATGATAGATTTTTGTTACTCCAATAATATCTGGTGGAACTTGTAAGAAATTTCCACTTTCTTTGTAAGTGAATGATGTAGAAACTCCAGCAATATTTGCAGAAGCTGATGTGTTTGCTATTCCTGCAGTTGGGGCTTCACCTCCAGGTGCTCTCCCTCTTTCAATATCTTGTTCTGTAAGTTGATACTTTAGGTATACCTGACCAACACCATCAAAATGCCTTTCTTGAAAATATTGAATAGCATCATCAACTAGATCATCAATTTGCTCATCGGCAACATTGATCTCCAAAACTGGCGCTCCCAGTTTTCTTTTACAGTAATCAACTAATTCTTGCCTGCTACTTGGTTGCGCCATTTCTATCGCTTTTTAAAATATTTAGGTGTTACTCTTGTGGTAATCCAATTACCTCAATAGTTTCTTGTTGTTTGTAATACAACTTACAAAAAGACTTAGCTATGTTTCTTAATTCTTCCTTGTCATTACACTCATCAATTTGTGATGCCATTTTCGTATAGGCAAAACTTTTTGCTAAATTTTTAAGTTCAATTTCATTTGGATCCATTTGCTATACCCCTTAGTAAAGATTTGATTTCGTCAATATCACCTTTAATATTAGCAAGATCTTCTTCAATGGATTGTATTTTTTGATTCTCTTTCGATTTGACAGATCTCCTCTTCATATATTCCTCATATTCTGAGGTGTTTACATTTACTATGGAATTGGTATGAGGGTCTCTTGCGAGCCCCTCATGACCTTTCACTTTCATATATTCATTGTTCATATTATGCTAATGCAATTACACGTAGATCTTGTACTCTTGGAACATATGCCTGACTTGTAGAAGTCATCACCAATTTAATTCTATATGTTCTGAATGCAGGCAACTCATCTGCAGTAAATGTATATTCCTTAAAGTTAATTTCTTGAGATTCAAATCCCAATTCATTAGAAGGAACTACGAACTGATCTGGTTTTCCATCACTATCCTCAAGTTCGATAATCTGACCTCTGTAGTCTAGATTATCATGTCCAGGGAATGGGAAGAACAGAGGTTCAAAGTTTGGATTATCTCCAATTGCATAGAATGCACGAATATCTGAATAATTATTGATATGTGCGTTCAGAAGAATCTTAATCGAAGTTGCTGGAGTTTCCAATCCAATTTCTTTTGAAATGTATTGGAATGCACTTGGGTCAGCCTTTGCAAGAGAAACTCTAGAGTCAGTAGCATAGTTTGTAATAACACTGTTAACTCTATTTGATGTGAGAATCGTTGCTACTCTTTGAGAGTCAATAACAGGAGTTAGGAGTGGATTTGTTGTTCCTAGTGTCAGTCTCATTTGTAGAGACTTATTGCCTGCAATTGCACCAAGTTTTTCTTCTTCATTGATCTTTGAACATACAACTCTTGGACCATCAAGATAGTTAGGAGTGTTGAGATTCAGTGAGGTGAATCCAGCATCAATGAATGGAATTTCAGTTCCATCCATACTCTTACTACTTACACTTCTAAGTTCTGCACCAACAGTTGTTCCAGGAACAGTTAGATTCTGAACAATAGGTGTTATGATTTCATAAGGGATGTTTTGAGTTGCTTTTGTATTATGTCCACCAGCAGTCTTAGTAGAACCTAGATATAATTTTGGATATCCAGCAACAGTTCTATTAGTACCATCTGTAGACATATCCAACTTGATAGCATAAGAATCAAATGTGATTGGATCACTCAATGTAACATCAGCCATAGCATGTGTTTTGTTGATTCTCTTAAGAGAAACACCATTTAACTCATACTTATAAACTGGAGTACCTGTTGCATATGTAAGTGGATTGGTTCCTCTTACAATGTTTCCTTCAAGATCATTTCCATTAACTGAAGTATATTCAATAATTTCATTTCCAATTAATGCATATCCTGGATTTGTGGTTCCAACTCCAACACCCTCAAATGTCGAGAACTGAGATCCATCACTAACCTGGATAGATCCAGTAGAATCAGAAGTGTAAGTTACACTCAACTTAGATGGTCTTACGTCAGAAGCAACGTCAGAGATGGTTACAAAGTCTTCTTCAGTGTACATACCATGGTTCTTATGATTGACCTTGATATGTAAACCATCTGAAACTGTAGTAATACTATCTACAGCAACGTTTCCACCAAGTTCCCAGTTAAGGTTTGTAGTAATTCCTGCGCTAGAAACATATCTCATGGTATTTGCTACACCAGTCAGGAAGTCACCCTGAACATTATCTAAGAGTATCTGATTAGTATTAGCAATACCAACGATAGAGAATCTTGCATTTCTACCAACTTCCAGAGATCCAATATTTGGAATCGATACAACATCACCTGCAACATATCCATTACCTGTTGCAGAAATAGTTGCTGCAACTGCAACTCCATCAGCAATAGTAATATCTGCAGTAGCACCAGATCCATTTCCAGTTACAGTCTCTAGAGTAACTCCATTGAATGTAGCTCCACCAGATCCTGGAGTGTAACCAAGACCTGCATTAACAATATTGAGATCTCCTGTTGCGATTCCTGCATTGCCAATGTAATTACCTGTCGCATCAGACTCCCACTGCATTACAGTGTTGCCAAATTCAAGTCCAGTATCACCAATAGTCGAAGCAAGACTAATTCTTACTTTTCTTGAATACATTTCAAGAGAATTTGGAAGAAGATTTGCAATCTGATTATTTCCAGAATTTAGTTCTGGATTATAGAAATCAACCGTTCCAGTATCTAAGAAATCTGCTCTAAACAGTTGGAATTTAAGATCTTCCCACTGACTTGGTTCCCAAGTAGAAGCATTTTGTGACTTGAATAGTGATCCAAGTGTTGGTTGATTAGAAACAAACGTCTGAGATTGTAAATCTTCTTCTCCAACTCTAGAAATAAAGACACTATAATCTGGAGATTGTGATAAAAGAACGATTGCATATTCTGTTCCACCTTGCAGATAAACAGGTGCATCAAATTCAAAGAATGTGATAGCAGATCCATTTTCTGAAGTTGTAATCTGACTTGGATCTAAGAATACTTCAGATAGAGGTAAAACTTTTTGCGAAGGAGTTCCTAGCTCTAAAGTTCTTAATTGCATGACCACAGGAATGTTTCCTGCATCAACAGTATTGAAGTAAACTCCACACTTAGTTACAAAGATACCTTCAGATTCTTCAACAAAGAATGATTGAGCCAAGGGGTCCCCTCTTCTGGGTGGTCTTGGGGGTGGACGCCTTGGTGGTGGTGGAGGTGGTGGTGGGAATACCCATACTCTACTATTGAGAACAGTAGAGGATACTACTTGAGTATCAGCAACTCTTCTAATATCTCTAGATTCTGAATGCTCAACAGTATCAATTCTTGCATTTCTAACAGAAATAATATTTTCTTGTACTGTTTCTAGAGTTCCAGCCGCTTCAAATCCTTCAACTGCAATGGTGGTTGCATCATCTACATCACCATCTTCATCATTGATCAAAGTAAACGATTTGTTTCCAGTTTCAAATCTTGGATGTATCGTTTGATTTGGATTAGGAACAAAGAAACTACCTGCAACTGTTGCTGTTATGTCAGAGACAAGTTTGACAGCAGAGATTGTTGCTATTGCTCCACTTGTTCTTCCTACAAGGGTCATACCCTGCTGAATAAATCCACTAAATTCACCATCAGCAATATTTGAAAGTGAGTTGCAATCAACGTTGAGTACAGTCGATGTTGATGAATAAGTTGTCTCAAGAGGTTGATTTGTATATGGATTCTCAGGGTAGGTTAACTCAGGAGCATCAAAAGCTCCAGTTCTGTGGTTTGTCTGTGCAACTCTAAATGTAACTCTTGGAGCTACATCTACAGTATCTGGTCCAAGACCTGTAGTATTGACTGTACCATCTACAGTCTCTCCAACTTGGAATACTCCAGAAGACATTGCAATCTCAAGGAGTTTTGGTACAACGTAATTTGTTACATCAACACCATCAAAGAATGCATATACTCTAGTATGTGGTTTTAGACCACGACTTATAAAGGCAATATTCCTTGATCTCATGAATGGAATAATGTCTCTACTGACAGTTCTATCGCCAACAGAAGTATTATCAATTTGTTCAACAAACTGTCTTCTCAAACCAGTTCTAGTTGATACTCCAGTATCGACAATATCAAGAAGTTCATCTTGAACTGTGTCAAATCTGATACCCCATCCTAACCACTGTGATGTTGATCTAGTTTGCTGTCTTGTAACTCTCTCTTGTCCAGTCCAGTTATCTACCCAAGCATTCCAAACAGTAGGAGCAAAACCAGTTTGTGGATCAATATTGAGGTTTTCTGTAGCGTCTCTTAGAACTCTTGCAAAGTTTCCTTCAACATTAATGAACTTGGCTTCAAGTCTTACAGTATCGACCCAAACATCAGATGCAGGTGTCAATGCAATAGATCCTCTCCAGAAATTCAAGATGAAAGGAGTGACGCTTTCAGTTCTAGTACCAAATCTTTGTTCAAAATATTGAACTTCTGAATAATCAAGAGTAATAATATCAGACTTCTTCTTGATATTAATACCTTCTGGTTGTGCAACTGATCTATCTGTTGATGGATCAAGTCCAACAACTGGACCAGGAATCAAATCAATTGCATTAGTATAATGAGCAGGTCTTAACTCTTTATTCTTGACATCAATACTATTCTTAAGCAGAATAGTAGGCTCTTGTGCTAAGAGAGAAGTAAAGTTATCTACAAAGAATCCAGACTTAAATCTAGATAATCCTGAAGTATCAGCAACAAATAGATTTGCAGTATTTGTTTCAAGTAGAGAAAGTGCTGTGTAATACTCTAAACTCTTGATTCTACCCTCAAGTTTTTGAATATCAGACATCTTGTATCTCTTATGATCCAAGAATTCAACAATTGCATCTGAAGTTTTGTACAGATAAGGAGGTAAATTGATAGATGCAATTTCAAGAGCATCATCAACTACTACAGGTTTCTCTGGTCTTTCTGCTGGAGTTCCATATTTAACTTGGAATACACCATCTTTCGTTAGGAATATTCTATCAATTCTTCCCAGATAGTATGAGAATGTTGCCTGAATATTTTCATCTGATGCTAAAACATTAGCAGCAGAATTTCCTGAAGCATTGAAAGATCTTCCATGGAATTCTAAAGGAGATCTATCTGAAGTTGTTTCGGGGGTGAAGTTAGAAACTCTTGGTCTAATATCAATAATGTCACTATTTCTAATAAAGTTTACTGTTCTGATTTCATTAGTATAGTTGAATCCCTCATAATACGAATTAACAGTAGTGATGTCTCCATCATCGGCTGAATCATAATATCCTGAAGAATAGTAGATTCTAAGTTTTTTGGTTGGTTCCTGAACATCTGCATTTCTTACGATTGTTCCATAATCGTAATAAGTCCCTTTTTGGCCTGTTCTATATGAATAACTAGTAGAAACATCAAAACTATCTGCATTTAGTGTTTGAACTACTGCTGATATATTTGATTCATAGGAAAGGATTGTTTCTCCTTCAGTAAAAGTTTTCTTATTCTTATATAAGAAAGTGATCTGAGTAGAAGATAATTTCTCTGCAACAATTGCAACTGCACCACTAGACTCTCCACGAATCTCTTCTCCAATAATAAACTCAGATGTGGTAGCAGATGGAGATACAATAGAATTTAAGATTGCTTTTGGTGGAGTTGGATCACTTGTATTTGCAGATTCAAAAATCGCATGAATATCAACAATATCTGGAACATTAAGGCAAATAGTACTGTCCTGAACTCTAGTTCCAAATGGGAATGATCCATATACCAGACCGTCATCTAAAGTAGTTGCTCCAATACCAGATCCAGCATTTTTGGATGCACTGATTACAACAGAAGAAACTCTATACTTCTTCTTATCTTTGGCCTTTGGTTTTGATTTTCTTAGTGTAGCAATTAGGATGGCACCAGTATCGTTTGCTCCTAAGTTATTGATTTGAAGTTGTTCACCCCCAGCAATGAGAGCAAACATGTCAGAAGTCAATGTTTCATAGGAACCATCACTTCTTGCTAAAGAATATCTTTCTTCATCAAATGGCAAGAATACCTCATCAGTGTCTGCACTTACAGCAACTGATAATTGATTGTTTGCAATGTTTACAGTATACTCTTTTCTAATTGTCAGAGTTGATGCTGTTAAATCAACGTTAGAGATGTGATCTTTAGGAAGTTTGGTATAAAGAGTATTATCTGTGGATGAATCTAAGTAAGAAGTTACTACAGTCAAATCTGTAATATCTAATTGTGCTGCAGGTAAAGTAGAAGAAGTAACTCCAACAACAGTTTGTACTTGCTCAACTTTTACTGAATTAGTTCCAACTTCAGTAACTCTTGCTAATACTGGATTACCCAAAGAAACATCAGTGTACTTGATGATGTCATTTTGTCTAACCAGATTACCAGGGAATACTGGATTAAGGCTAGTAATTGTACTAATTCCTGCATCCAGGGCACTAACAGTAGCAATGCCAATTACATATCTGTCGGATTGAATTACGTCTGCAGAGAACGTTACTGCTGCACCAACAATTCCATGAACAGATTTGACGTTTGATGAATTATTAGCAGTTAGTGCTACGCCAACATATCCAACTGATGACCCATTAAACTCAAAAGATTCATTTGCGATAAAAGATCCTTCCGTATTATAAATCTGAATGCTTCTAGAATCAGTTACATCATTTAAAAGGTATCCTGTAGCACCACTATTTGATCCTTTAATATGTACAGGAGTGCTTAGAGTGACAGGATAGTTTAAGGTTACATCAGTTGTATATTGAACATCATACAAACCAATCTCCCAATCATTTAAATTTTGATTGGATAGATTATATGAACCAGACTCTAATCTAAAGTCATAAACTCTCGCTACACCAATTTCACTGCCAGCAGCAATAGTTGCAGCTGCACCAACTCTTTGATCTCTAAGACTTAGAACAAAAGTGTTTCCAATTCCAATTTTGGGAGAACCATAGATATTATTCAATCCAAAAGTTGGACCAGTATTATAAACAATTGCCTGATTTGTTAGAGTTTTAGTAGTTCTTGGTTTCTCAGTATCTAGATATACAGCACCATTTGTTTCAACTCTATAACCTTTAACAAAGGCCTTACCAGAGGAAACTTGATATAATGCCAAATCTTCATCTGGAGTAGATCCAGAATATGTGAATTGACCTTCTCTGTAAATTCCTCTATTTCCTTTTTGATCATTCAAGGAATCTTTAACTGCTACCTCAAAAGGAGCAACAGTATAATCTCCAGATTCTTCATAAGTTCTCTTTGCTAATTCATCAGCAAGAATACTTTGATCAGTTGTCAGAGGTTGTATTCTAATATTACCTTCTTCAATCTTAGCAAGTTCGACAAAGTTAGTATCATCAAAATCTGTTAGATCTTTTTTAAATAATCTAACAGTAATTTTCAGTCTATCTGCTCCTGGAGCAGCATAGTTATTGTATCCTTGAGAATTATCTGTTAAATCTTCATCTAAATCAGAATTGACAATTTCTTCGCTGATGAAAAAACCAACTCTAGCATTAGTATTGGTATCATATTGACTCAGAATCAGTTTTTCTGATTTTACATTGACAAACTGACCTCTAAAGAAATAAACACCTTCTAAAATATTAAATACTGTACCTACAGAAGCAGCATTGTTTGAAATAGTTGATGCGAAAGGTGATCCTGCTTCGATAGAAGTATTTCCAAGCAATCCTGTTTCAATTGCAGCACTAGCTGTTAAATTTTCGCCATCTAGAAATGTCTCTCCAATATTATCTTGAGTATTTGAACCAACATAATAAACATAAAGAGTAAGATTACTTCTTTCCGAGTCTGAAGGTTGAAGTACTTGATCAACTGTTGCAGTAACTCCAGATGTTTGTCCTGTAATTGTTAAACCAACTAGTTCTTCTGCATATGCACCAACAGGGACACCTAAAAAATTATTATTTAACTCAATTGCATGATATGACGGGTTATAACTGGTATTTCCAGGTATAACTTTTGCACCTTCTTTAAAGAAGTGTTGACCAAATTTTTCAATTTGGTTTTGAAGCATTGACTGTAAACCAGTTAGTTCCCTTGCCTGAATAGGGTATCCTGGTTTGAATAAAATCTTATAATAGTCATTATTTGCATCAAAATCGTCAAAATATGGAGCTACGTTTAAATTTGTTTGCTGAGACATAATTCTTTAGAACTGCAAAATGACTTTGATATCTTCTTTTTGATTTGATGACCTGGTAATCGAAGGTCTGTTATCAACATAAATTAGGTTTCCAGAGTGTTTCTTGACCTCTGGATCAGACAATCCATTAGTAAACGATTGACCTAGGTAATATGTTCTATTATTTATTACGGTTGATACACCCGTAAATGATGTGCTAATAGAAAGATTTACTGATCCGCCATTGATCGTGATACTGCCACCTGTTGTGGGATTGCTAGTAAATGCCTGAAGTTCAAATCCATATGTTGGATTTGTTTGTGCAGTTCCTACAGTGTTAAAACCAGCTAAGGTTCTATCTTGCCAATACTTCAGAACTCCTGTCGTTTGATCATAGTTAACTACTCTAGCAATAGCAGTAGTACCAGAAGATACGGTTTGAGTTACATATGAATCTGCTGTAAATGTAGCACCACTATATCCAACTCCAGTGAGTCTTATTGCACCCAAAGAACTTGCTTTGTCTAAAGTAAGTATAGTGTTGGTTCCAAAAGATTGTGGATTTTCAAAAATACCAACTCTTGCGATTTGGTTTCCAGTTATAAAATCTGGGTTTTCATTATCATTTTCAATTCTAGAATATAGTAAAACGTTGGTTGCGCCAAGTTCTCTGTAAATATCTGCACCATGACCACCTTTAGGTGTGATAATTACATCAAATGTTGGTCTTGTAGTTCCTAGTGGAACGTTTCCAGCTTCTAGATCTACATTTCCATAAGTATATCCAGAACCCTGATTGGATACTGTAATAGACTCGATTTGTTGATCATTATCAACTACGATTGTGCATTCTGCTCCAGATCCATCACCTTTAATTGGAACTCTAGTATAAGTTTTGTTTGCTGTTCCTACAGCAACTCCTCTATTTGTAATAGTTACAATTTTGATTGAACCATCTACTGCATTATCTCTAACAACCTCATTATCTGTTCCAGTCTCCCAATCTGGTGGAACTGGCATAAAATCAGTAGAATCAAATTTTACAATATCTCCAGGTTTAATAGTATAAAGATATTTCCAAATATATCCATCACCACTAGTGCCTGCAGATTTTGGTTCTAGATCAGTAAATAATGGTTCATCCAAAGATGGTTTGCCATTTGGGTTTTCTGGATCAGTTCCATTTTGAAGACATGCATACACTCTATATTCACTGTTCATTACAAAGAACGAAGCAGAATATAGATTAGTAGATCCACTCACGGCCGCTGGATTAGATCTACTATAATCATGTCGATACATGTCATATGTTGTACCAGAAGTCCAGTTTCTTTTTTGAACAACTTGTCTAGCATCACTAGAATTAATCTTTTTCAGAGCAATGACAGTATCCCAAGTGTCATTCTCTTCATTAAAACTATCTCTAGGTGCTGGGGGATTTGTATCCCAGTCAGATTGAATATCAGTTGGGTTAGGCAACCCAATAAAAGAATAATAAGAGTTAGCAGAGGTGCTAACTCCAGATACAAAATTTTTCGCGTTTAATATCCTAATCTGATCAGTAATTATTGCGGCCATTTTGGGTGGTTTTTTAGTTATTTATTAGGTATAATTTAAATACTTAAGAGTATTGGTTCTTTGAACAATTGTTCCTGTAGTAATACCAGCAGATCCAGAATCAAGATATGCATTATATTCTTTGGACTTAGATCTTTCAGGTAGTGTAATTCTTCCCCAACTGTAGTTTCCATAGTAATTACTATTGCCAATTCCAGAAAGACCATTGTAATCACCTACACTGACAGTTGCCTTAGCAACATATGTAAGTCCAATTCCTGGAGCATTAGTTTGACCAATAGAAACAGAGATCACTTCGTATATATTATCTAAACATGTTGTTCCAACTCCAACTTGAGCACCTGTGCTATCCAACGAAGTAACACCATCACCAACGTTTGAATTGTAAACTGAGAGATAATAACCAGATTGAATTCCACTGATAGTTGTTAATCCAACAACTGTAGTGTCTCTAAAGAAAGAATCTTCAGGGATATAGAGATCTAAAATAATACCAGTTGTCACACCTACACTAGTAGTAGTTACACCAATAATAATTCCAGAATCCCCTTCATATGTAGTCACAGAATTTGATTCTTTAGTGAATGTTGGTGTTTCAATCAAGACAAGAGGAACTGATGTATAACCTGTTCCAGGCCCAGTCATCGTTATTGAAGTAACGATACCTGCAGTAATAGATGCTGTTGCAGATGCTCTCGTAGTCGTTCCCAATCCAACGGGATTTTGAATAGTGACAGTAGGAGCACTTACATAACCAATTCCACCATCAGAAATAACTACAGAAGAAATTGTTCCAAGTCCAGAAACAACGGCAGTTGCAGAAGCAGATACTTGAGTTTCCTGTGAAATGAATGTAACATTATTCTGGAAATCAAGACTTATATTATTCTCATTGATTGGATTAAAGAATGGTCTAATGTTATCAACAGAAACTATAGTGGTTCCAACTCCAACTGGTTGAATTAGATAAGCAAATGGATTGATGCGAGGCTCATAGTGAATTCTATCTTTGGCAACTTCTTTGCCGTTGATGATTCTATCTTCAGTTTGTCTACACCAGACTACAGGTCTGATCAATGTTTCATCTGCAGTATTTCCTGGTCCATAGTATGGATTTGTTGTGACAAAATCAGTAGAATTGATTTCAGAAACTGTTCTTGCAGTTTCTTGGAAAGTTGCAGGTTGTCCGATATATGAATCATATCCAATTGTTAGATCATCTCCAACCTTGACAGTTTCTAAAATATCAGTTTCACTAACATCAACTGATCCAGTTCCTCTATAGAAGAGAATCTTACAAGTGTCACCGACTTTAGGTGCTTCGGTGAAAGTAATTAAACTACCACCTTTGAATTGATATCCTTCGCCAGGAACTTGTAGAATGTCATTAACAAATACCAATAGAGCATCTGCAACATTGATGTTTGATCCTTTTCCAGAATTAATAGAAACTAATTCTTCATTCGACTTCAGTGCAAACACAACAGTTTCGCCATCAAACAAGTCTTCAATATTATCAAGAACCTGAAGTTCTCCAATAGTCCAACCATTAAACTTATCGTTGAAAGTTTCCTGTATTGTGATTTGGAACTCATTAAATCCAGCAGAAGTAGGAATTCCAAGAGCGCCGCCAGTTGGAACTGTTAAAATATCACCAACGCCATAAGCGTATCCAGTATTTCTAATTTCAAAATCAATTACACTAGATCCTTGTCCAACAACAATATCAATTTTGGCTTCAGTACCAACACCTGTAGAGGAAGAAGTGTAGTATAAAGGAATATCAGAGTATGAAAGTGGATCATCAATTATCACATAAGGTGGATTTGAGGTTGTGTAACCAGTTCCTGGGTTTGTGATAGCAATACTAACAACATGACCATCAGTTACAGATGCTGTTCCGATGATTTCAACGTTTGGTGTGTCTGTAGAAGAAGTTGCTACAGATACATTAACTGTTGTTTGAATACCTGATCTGTATCCAGAACCACTGTTACCAATACTAATTGCAGAGATAGTTCCTGCAGAAGAAACAGTTGCTGTTCCACCAGCAGCAACGAGTGGTTGATATCCAAATCCTTCAAATGAACCAACAGAAATAATTACACCACCCAATGGAAGATTTGTACTATTTGCATCATAAGGTGCAGATGTTGCAGTTCCAGTGAAAGAAACTGTAGTGATTCCTGTACTTTCTTCCAAAGTATAATCATTTGATACTCCAGGACCTTGGAAAATATCATTGATCAAAATGATTGCATTTTCTGTTTTAATACCAGTTACATCTGATCCTGAAGCCTTAAGAGTAAAGTCACGATTTGTTCCATTAAACTGCTCAGAAACATCATCAAAAATGTAATTCTTATGATATGTCTCTTCAGTGGTGTTTGGAATTCCAGATCTCATGAAAGATCTTCCATGGAAACTTGAACTAGTTGAAATTCCAGTCCAATCTCTTTCATCTGGTGGATTTGTTACAGATCCAATAGGAATATTACCAAAAGGTGCTGCTGCAAAATTGATTTCATTATCTACGATATTATAGTTTCCTTCAATCTTAACAACTGTTGATCCAATGGAGTGTGCTTCAATATTAGTTCCCAACCAAGGTCTTCTAACTCTGATCGCGTTAGTAGTTCCAATACCAACACCTTCAATCTTCATTATTTCATTATCTACCCTAATCAAATCTCCACCAAAGAATGATGTTATTCCAGAGAATGTAATTAGATTATCTAAAGCAGTAACAGGTGAAGCCAATACTGTAGTTAATGCTGTAGATACAATAGGAGATTGAAGAAGATTATCAATTGTTACAATGACTTTTGCATTTTGATTATTTGCAACAAATCTATGAGATGTTCCAATACCAACACTTGTAATATCAAATGTGACTGGAGTTGCTTTCAATGCGTTTTCTGCAGTTGATGCAAGTTCTAAAGTATTTTCATTGATCTTGACTGCATATAATTCATTTGGTAGTTTGTCTGTAACTCCAATTCCAGGAACAGTTGTGGATGCAATTTGAATTGCTTGAGTTGATCCAGCACCAGCATAGTGATAATTTAACTTCTCTCCAGTTACAAAGTAGTGATTTGGAATTGTAACAGAATTAGTGGTCGTATTGACCAATGAAGAGCTGCCATCAAAATATCTTTCAAAGATTGGGAAATTGTTGTGATTTAACGCAAACTTCCTCTTAATATCAAATTCTGTTCCAGTGTAAACTCCCTCTCCAGTCTCAATAGTACCATTGTTAAAGTCCATGATATTAATATCACTATCTACGTGATATTGTGCATTCATATAGACTTTAACTTGAACATCAATGCTTGGGTTTGGAGTGAATGTTAGTTGAACGTCTGTTCCAACTCTATTTGCGTCAAATGTTCCAAGATTAGAAGAAGTTTCTACGTTACCAAATTCAGTTATGTATGCATCAGTTCCATCATCAACAACAAGAATCTCAGACATTTGATACTCATTGTTTGTTTCATCTGCAACTTGTGCAATGAAGTATGCTGTATCATAAGTATCAGAATATGATCCAACAACAGTAGCACTTGGCGAACCAGATGCTGAAATAGAAGTAGTCTTAGTTTCTAAGATTACTCTATCCATCGTGACAGTTCCTACTCCACTGGTTTCAGTATTTGCAATAGAAACTTGCATAGAATTGATTGTACATGCAACTCCCACTGCAGGAACAAAGTCTAACTTAATATTTGATCCATCAATATAAGAGTAATATGTTCCAAATCCAGTTACAGAATACATGGATGGATCTGTTGTGAGTTGGCCATAATCAACCATTTCAACATCAGTTCCATTTGAGATGATATTAATCTCATCAAATTGATACTCTCCATCATCTTTAGTAATTTCAACAAGAACCTTATTGGTAGTATATGTTGATCCTAAAGAAACAATATTTGTTGTAGTTCCAGAACCAACTACTGTACTTGATGTGCTAACTAAAGATTCGCCAATAACAGTTGATCCAATAGAAAGAATCGAATCGTAAAGGTTATATGCAAGAACAGAAACATTAAAATCATTAACAAGGAACTTAGTTGGATAGAAATTAACAATCGCATCAGTTCCACTCATCGTCAAATCAAATGTTCCAATATCATATGAGGTGCTAACCTTACCATATTGATTCAAATATGCTTGAGACTTATCATTGACAATTGTCACAAGCATCAATTGACGCTCATTAAAGTATCTCTTATCTGCTACGTATGTAAACAGTTTTTGAGCTCTAATATTAGTTTTATCGTAGCGATATACTTCTGCATAACGAGTTGGCCTTGGATTACTATTAAAAGTTCCACTAAAGTCATCAATATCAAGAACTCTATTACCTACTGATTCAAGATAATCATTGAGAATTCTATTTTCAAAAATAATTTCATCAGAGACTAATCTTGAAGAAACAACCAAAGAATTTTCTCTTACAAGATCAAAATCATATACACAGTTCAAATCAACAACACCAGTTACATCAACAACAACTTGAACATTTGTCAGTGCTGTAGACAACCCAACTGACATTCTAGTTGAAGAATCAGATTCAATTTGTAAGTCTGAGAATTTCTTAAATCCCGCAGTGTGATTCATCGAACTTACGACATCATCCCAACTATCATAATCAACTCTCGACTTCAAACTATATGAGAAGTTTTGGTAATAAATCCCATCTTGAATTCTTTCAATATCGGAATTTAAGAATCCCACATTACTTTGCCATCCATTTTCAGTTCTTGCTGAAGATGCCAGATTTGCAGAACTAGAGAATTGAGTAACGTTAGATGCAATTGCTTGTGTTTTAGAAGTAACTCCAGTAATAACTTCGTCTTTCTTAAATGTATCTTTTGAAAGCACTTTCAGATATAGATTCTTGGGATCCCAATCATCAACAATACCACTTGGTACTGTATTAGACGAAACTACTTCACCCTCGATAAAATTATTTGTCTTCAACTGAATATTAAAGATTGGAAAATCTTTTTCTGGAATTATTCTTCCAGTAGAATTTGCCGCATCAAATGTTCCTGGGAATTCAGAACCTGTTAGTAAATTGCCCATGTTATAAGCAACTGTAGCTCCAAGACCACCTAAGTTTTCATCTACAGCAACAATAGTAAACAAGGAATAATTATATTCTGATGAATTATATCCTTTTGCAGTTGTACTAATACCGGCACTGATATTTTCAATCATTACCTTATCATTCACTTTAATTGGGAATGAATCTGCTGTGCTAAATCCAACTGCTAAAGTGACTGTAACTTGATCAGTTGCACTGTTGTAATCAATATTAGAAATAGCAACACCATTTGGATTTTCTACTGGTAAAATCTTTGGAGTTACATCATTAATACCATAAGTGTTTCTAACGATAGAAACCTGACTATCACCTGCTTCATATCTAATATCTGCTTCTGGAATTAACTCATTTGTTTTACCATCAAAAACTAATAGTTTTGGTGAGATAGTATATCCCTTTCCGAAAGAAGAAATGCCAATAAAATCAAATGATGATAATGGAGATGCCTTTATAATTTGTGGAAGTAATGTTGAAGGTCTCAGTGTATAATCTGAAGGGAAATTATATCCAATATCATTAACAGTTACATTCTTTGGTCTACCAATAGTTTTTCCTTCAACTTCAACAACAGCCTCACTTCCTGTGGAAGAAGTTATGGTCGTAATACCAGGAAGATCTGTATATCCAAATCCTTTATTTGTGACTTTAATATCAAAAATGGGCCCAGATGCAGATAATGAATCTGTAGTATATGATAAAGAAGAAATTCCTGAAGAGTATGATGATCTTTCGGGTTCTTCACTTAAAGTGTAAGTAAATGATTGAGTTCCATCAATAATTATTTGATGTTCCCCATTATACTCACTTTCTACAATATCAATCTGACCATATCCAATAAATGATCTATCAACAACAACTTCCTGCTTGGTTGGGGGAATATTACTATCAAATACTGGTTCTAATCTATAATAAAGTTTTTCTGGAAGATCATCAGAAATTCTTACACTAATTTGAGCGTTAGTAGAAACTCCTATTGTGCCAGTTTTTTGAACATCAAAGTTACGTTCTATCTTAGTAGTTTCAAATAGATCAGTAAATTCAGGATCAGTATAAAGATTGAAATCAAATGCAGGATAGTCAGTGAAAGAGAACTGATATCCCAAAGATGAATCAGTCAGATCAAAGTTTAGAGTAGAATCTTTATAAACAACAATATTTGGATTTACTAAAGAAATGTTTCCAGAAGATGTACTCGTTAAATCAACAACCTGTGGATTTTGACTCTGTGCAGCAAAAAGAGTTTCAGTTAACTGAATATTATTCTTATCAAATGATACAACATAGTAAGTTTTTTCATCTACCAATCCACCTGCAGATGTAGTTGCTGTATGTAAAACTTTTTGTCCAGTTTTAAATCTATGATTGTCAATTTGAATAGTGTTTGATGTAGTATTAACCCCAGCAAACGATCTAGTATCAGAAATTAAAACTCTATTGTAATCATTATACTCAATTGAATGTGTAGTGGATATGCCAGAATTTACATCGACTTTAACATAATCATTATTTGATAGTCCGTGAGTTTGAGAAGTTGAGACAGTTACAATATTTCTGGAAATTTTTCCTGTAACTGGGGTATATCTAGTACTAAAACTATGATATGTGTTAGTTCCCAACCCAGTAAAGAACAGTGTTCCAATAGAACTAGTAGTCGTAGATATTCCAACAAATCCACCTGCTGTATCTAAACCAACTCTTACAGTTGAAAGACCAATTAAATCATCAGAAACTTTTGCAACATATAAAATTGATTGATCTGAAAGAGTTACGCTTGTAGAAATGCCATCAGGAGAAACTTCAAGTACACTTCCTCCATTTGGAGAATATGTTAGTGCTTCTCCAGTAATAAATCCATGTGATGGCAAGAATAGAGTTTTTGTTGGCACAAAGATCTCAGAAACTCCTGTTCCTGGATTTGATATGCTCAAAGTAACACCAATACCCAATCCAGCAGTTGTTCCCAAGCCTACAGATTCGACAGGATTGAAATACAGTTCTCTATTTACTTTGTAATCATAATCACTTCTAAATCCAACACTAAATGTTAGTTTTCTTGGATTTTCATAAATTGTTTCACTAATTGTATGTGCTACACCAGCAGTTCCATCAATTTCACGTAAAACTCTCAATCTAGAATTTTTTTGATCGACATTAAGGACTTTTAGTTTTTCATCTGAAATTTGGATAATATCATTCTCTCTAATTGAGTTAAATGTTAGATTTCCCGCAACAGTAATAAAAGTTGCTATTCCAGTATTTGCAACAATGTCTAAACCTACTGTAGAAGATCCAACACCAACTAAGAACAATGCATTAGAAGATATTCCAGCAACACGAGATCCCTCAATCTTTGATGAAGCAGTGCTTAATCCAGAAACAACAATATTGTCTTTATTTCTTAGATTATGTGGCGAATTGAAATATGCAATATAGTCATTTTTTCCATTTCCAGGATAGAATTCAATATCACTAAAATTAGTTGAAGCAACACTGATTGAACTTACATCACTTCCAAAAAGTCTTGAAACTTTAGCAGCTGCACCATTTCCAATCGTATTCCCATTAATATCTCTATTATCAAATACTAATCGATCATTAACTCTATAGTTATTTCCTCCAATTGAAACTTTAACATCATCAATATTGCCAGGATTTGTATTTTTGATGGTAAATGTTTGATCTAAATCATTTGGAAGATCAAAATAATCATAATAGAATTGTCCATCACCAGTATTATAATATTCTACATTTCTCATCCACTCTGTTTCATTTAAATTATACTCATTTTGAGTTGAGGATGACTTGAAGTTAAAATCGTTTGGTTTTGATCTAAACGAATTGCCAATTAAGTATGGAAATTCTGGCCTTCTATAATTTGCAAAAGTTCCCCTTGAATCAGCACTAATTGAGTTTACTGTTGCAAAATATGCATAAGTTCCATTAGGGAAGTCTGGAGTTATGCAAAATCTTCCATTATTTTCATCAAGAACAGAATCATCATCCAAATCAAAGTGTGTGTAATCTTCAATGAAGAAACCTTCTTGGAAATATGTCAAAGATGGTCTATTATCTTTCAAATCAATCTTATAACCACTCTTCATCAGAGTTATAGAACCACCATCTCTATTGGAATATGCATATGGTCCATAAATTGGATTTCCATCATAAGCCCAACCAATTATTGGAGAGTGGTCTGTAGATAAATTCTCAACATTACCAGTTTTTTCCAAATCTTTTTTGGAATGGAGGAAATCTCCATCTTGATTAATTGGATATACTCTTTCTCTTAGTTTTCTTGGAGCATAAAGGTGAGTAAATTGCAATCCATCTTTTGAATCAACAATAAACCCATCATCAGAAGATATTACATCAAAGTGTTTTTTAACTCTATCAACATTCCAATTTTGAATTTGAGCATCACCTATAAAACCAGTTCCAGCATTGGAAACAGTTAGTGTGGTTGTACTTTGATTGTACCCAGTTCCACCAGAAACTACCTTGACTGATGTTATCTGTCCATTTTCAATAATTGGAGTAAGTGCTGCACCAAAACCATCTCCCTCCAAAATTAGATCTGGAGTTGAGTAATAACCAGATCCAGCATTATTTACTAGAACTTCAACAACTTGACCATTTGATACAATTGGGTTCAAAAGAGCATTAGAACCTTGACTTAAAGTAATATTTGGTTTTCTGTTGTAGTTTAGTGTTTGATCAGAACCAAAATTAGATCCTTTTGCACTTAGATGTATAGATTGAATCGAACCTCTGAATATTGGTCTAATTTCAGCTCTAAATTCCTCAAGACCTATTGATGAAATGCCAATATTACCCAATACACGTACAGAAATGTCTGGATAATTGAATGAGTGTAATCCATCTCCTTGAGATTCAAAATTTAGATATTGCTTAGTTCTATAGAAAAATTCCTTATCATCGGATTGTCCAACTTGCGATAATTGGAAACTGTTATCATCAACTACAGTCACATAATATTCAGTGTTTGTTGATATACCTGAAATGGGAGTTTCATTATTATAATACTTTATGATCTCTCCAGACTGATATGTGTGATTATCAATATTGATGTAATTAGTAGATGTATTAATTCCCGAAGAGAAACAAGTTCTCTTCTTGTTTTCATAACCAATACCAGGAGAAACTATACTAACAGAATCTAAAACTCTCTTCTTATTGACAGCTTCGAGTTCGTGATTACCAACTCCATTCGATGTTAAAGTGACAGTATTGATGCCAGATAATGCTTCACCTAGAGTATTATACAATTTAACTGTGTTTGAGTCTTCTACCCCTACATGATACTTTGCACCTGTAGAAAGACCTCCTACTGCAGTCTGAGCGTTCGTTTGATATATTACTTGCTCTCCATTCTTAAATTTATGATATGTAGAAAATCCAATTGTAGATAAAGATGCGCCTATTGAAACTAAGTTAGCAGCAATTTCTGAATTGAAAGAACTTAGATGCGTTGTTAACTTAGTATGAGATTGAGCCTTTGCACCAACACCATTTCCTCCAGTAATTACAATTTCTGGATCTTCTTGATAATCAAATCCGCCATCAATAATATCAATCCTTTCTAAGGTTCCAATCACAGAAGCATGTGCAGTAGCACCAATTCCAGATCTATCAGAAATAGTTACTTCTGGTACATTAATAATGTCATAGTTATTTCCAGGAGAAGATAATGTAATCTCATCAATTTGACCATAGTACAAAACATCAGGAGACTTATAATTTAAAATTTCTACACCATTGACAAGCATTCCAGTTTTACCAGGAGTTGTCTCATAAAGTTTTCCAGTAATTTCTGGTGTTTTAAATTCTCTTAGCAATTGTTGCGATTTTACAGTTTTGCCATACACTTTGTATGGACATATTGTATTATCTGTTACGACTCTTACAGTATCAAGTGTAATGAATCTAGAGTTATCAATATCAGATCTACTTCTGGATAACTTAATATTATTAGAGTCAACTCTCTTTACAAAATATAATCCTTCATCTAATCCTAAAGTTGTGCCATTATCAATGTAACTAGTAGTAATGCCAGTAAAAACGTTGGTATTAGTTATGGTTATTTTTTGTGGTGCATAATAAATCTCATCACCTGTATATAATCCATGATCAGTGATTGTTGTAATCTGAAAAGTATCGCCAACAAATGATCCAGAGAAAACAATTGAACCATCTTTAGCCTCTAGAGGAGATGTATCAAAGAAAGGTAACGAAGGCGCAGAAATTAAGGCCTTGTCACCATGAACATATGTATTTTGAACATTTGCATTATAAATGTTTGCACTTACAAAATTAGAGGAATTGGTTTTTGATAGTCTTCTCTGTGCTGTGTAAATTTTAGTACTAGAAACAGTTATTGTTGATGTTAACTTAACAACTACCTTTTTACTGGATCTTACATCAGAAATAGTTCCAGAAATGGCTGTACCACTCTCATCTGTAATTTCAATAGTGTCATCTACGTAAAAAATATGATCCTTATCAAATTCTAGTTCATATAATCTATTTGAAGCACTTATAGTAGATACTTGATCAACTTTATATGTTGTTGATACGTTAAGAATCCAATTTTTAAATTTTATATCTTTACTTTCCTCACCTAAAGATTTTACATTTATATGATCACCCTTACTATAAAAATATGAATCTGGATCTAATTTTATAGAGTTAATTACAGATGAAATCCTGACAGAAACTTCTGTTCCAAATCCAGTAGTTGCAGAAGCATATGTGTTTACGCCAACATATGAAGCATCGACAATACTATTAGTAACATTAGTACAATCTATGAATTGTTCATTTGTCTTAGATGTATATGAAACAATTCCTGTTGAATTTGAATAGTTTACATATAATTCACCACTTTCAGGAAAACCAACAGTTGAATCTACATCAATTGTAGTTGCTCCTGTTGATACTGATCCAATAACCTTAGATTTTGCATGAACTGCAAAATCGCCATATACTGCGCCATTATAAGTAATATCTCTATTGTAACCACCATCAATTTTTAATCGATAATAGTCTGAATTATCATTTGTTGATATCTTCTCTACAGAAGCTACAGGACCATATGCAGGGTTGATATTTTCATATTCTTTTTGAAATAATGTGAGATTTACAAGATCAAAAGGATTTCCTTCAACACTCTCTACGATAAAATCATTGGTAACTCTAAATCTTGCATCTGATGCTCTCATCAAATGCTCTTTTGGTCTTACAATTTCAACATTTTCATTGTAAAGTGCCCTGAATAAAATTTCAAAGGATTCGTCGGTACCTTTGCTGCTATAAAAGTCCTTAAATTGTTTTATAAGAACATTTTGATTTACATCCGACGAAAGACTTCTACTTTCAATTCCAGGAACTAACTGAATTTTAGTTTTCAGCAAAAATTGTTTGAGAAACAAATCACTTAAATTAGTAACCTTTGTTCCAGCAGAATGCTCTTGGGCTTCAGAAGTAGAGAACTCCATTCCATTTTCTATGGAAGTTACTCCTGAAAATCCTCTAACACAACCAGTAAATGAGTTCACAGTTTTGGCTGTGTATGTTATTATCTCATCACCAATTTGAATTAGACCATAAGAATCGGGAAATGTTCTGGTTCCTTTTGGATTTTTAGCTAAATCAAGGGTAATAGTTGAATCATCAATGTCAACATCAGAATATAGATAACATTCAGAACTATCAACCTTAGTTGACTCATCAAGTTTTACATATTTGTCAATATTTTGTATTAAGTCAATTGATGACCCTTTAAATTCTTGAGCAATGTAATACTGCGATAAAAACTCAGCAACAAGTGGAAACTCCTCCCTAACGTATGCTGGGAGTTGATTGTTTACAATCGTGGTGATTTGGATTCTCTTGTCTGACATTTGTTATGGTCTTACTAAATTCCCGTTGCTGTAGCTAGAAGTAACATTATAATTTGATGCTGATGGATCTAGTCCAGATGCAATATCATCAACAACCATATCGAAATTACTACTACTAATATCTAGTTGCAAATAAAGATCCTGTAATCCGATAACATCATTCGATTTTGGACATGCAGATATTTCTATGATAGTTTGACCATCTTTGAGTTTTCCAGAAATAATATTGATGGGATTAAGAGTAATTATTCCCTTTTTATAATCAATTGTTCCAACATTTCTCTTAACTACTGTTGGAGTAGGAGAATTTACATTTGGAACTGTAAACAAGAATAACGATCCTTTTTCTCTATTAGAATTTGGAACATCAGAAAGATAAACTTCAGATCCAATATCAGAAACTCTGAACGCAGTTGACTTAATATTGTATCCATTTTGATTTTTAATGTAAAATTCATTACCAAATCCAATTTGATATTCTGCAATTGAATCTAAGACAACTCTCAAATCTCTTCTGATCTGAATAGTCGTTATATTAGAAGTAACTGATGCATCACTATCATCAATTGTCTTTAGGAACTTACTGTACTTAAATCTAGCTCCATACTTATTTAATTCTGTTGATTCTGCATATTTTGTCGCATTTGTCTGCACTAAAGAAGAAACATAGTCTGCATTAGGTGCCAAATTAGTGTTATAGTAAACATTTGAGTCTACTTCAACATACAAATACTTCAGATCCAAGATTTCAGGTACAATACCCGCAACAGCATACTTTTTGAGTTTTAATTTGATGTTTTCTTTAATCAAATTTGGCAAAAAGTCGCCAAATCTTGGTTTGATACTAATAAAAACCTTACCATACTGTGGAGGAATCAATTCTTCTCCACCAAAAACAGAAATTGATTCAGTTTCTGGATAAATCTTGGATGGAATTAAAGTTTCATAGTCATTTGATGTCAATGCTCTGTTTTGTGACGCATAGATTTTAGGAGCAAACTTTCTAATGGAATCTACACTTTCAATCTCTTCTCCACCTGCAGAAGGAGACTCTGTAGTAACCAGAGAGATCCCATTTGCAACACTATATGTAACTCCATTTCTTGTATATTCTAAAATACCACTATATGCAAATTGTCCTAGGCCATTTGCACTATCACCATTTGAAGTGATGTACGCTGCTGTCACATAATTAGATTCTTCTAGTTTTCTACCAAAAACACCATCTCCAAAGAACATTTCATATCTTTCGTCTTCAATTTCTTGCAAATAGAAGACATTTGAGGTGTCTGTAATGTCTAAAATGTTATCTTGGTATGAATATTTTACAGAAGCAGTCGCAGATTGGTTATTTTTGACTGAAACGCGAATTGTTTCAGTATCAATCCCGCTATTATCTAAAATAAACTTTTGATTTGGATTTTGAGAGGAAAATGTGAAGTTAGATTCGACTAAAGTTCCCTCATAAACGGTAATTTCGTTAAATGATGCTGTATTATTGACGACTGGGACTGTAATATCCTCAACAATCGAAAAAACGAACGATTCTGACCCAAAAGAACTCTGAGAAGAGCATACTACACCTTTTTTCAAGGTCAATGTTGATGGTGCAGGAGTAATTTGAGTTAAATCAACGAAAAAACTGATCGTTGCAGCTGCTGCTTTTCTTGATCTTGGTACATATCCAATATTTCTTGCAAGAGCTACTACATTTTCTCTCAAAGTAGCACTATCAATGAATACTTCATTCGCGACCATGTTCGCATTGTATGAAGTGATGTAAGTATTGTATGCCAATACGTCAATGATCGATGAGAGATTGGATCCCTCAAAGTCATAGTCAGTAAAATTTGAATTAGCTCTCAAATAATCTTTGAGAGTTGTCTTAATCTGGTCAAAATCCAGATTGGTGAAGTTGACTAATGGCATTTACCTAGTTGGTTGCAATACAAATTCTAATTGTTGTGGCAGAATATCAGCACCGATGACTCTATAGACAATTGTTACGTCAAAAGAGTTATTATCTACATCAGGATATGCTTTAACACTCACTAATTCAACTCTTGGTTCATAATTTTCAAGCGATGTCTTAATTTCCTCTTGAATTAAAGAGGCACTAATGTCATCGATGTTCTCAAATAATGATTTTGTTACTTTTGAACCAAAATTTTCATCAAAAAACTTTTCTCCAGGGAGGGTAAAGACAATATTTCTTACTGAACGCGCAATTGCATTCTCATTTTTCAAGCCAATGAGGTCATTATTCAGAGGATTACTCTGAAATGTCATACTAATATCCTTGAAACCTTGACTTACCCTCTCTAAAGGCATTTGGTATTATAATTCTACCTTATTTAGACTCGTTATTTGTATTCTCTCTCAAAAACAACTCAGTTTCTGCATTGTGATCACTTCTTTTTGGAGTCATATCATCATTATTGATCTCACGTAGCATTCTTTCCTTCTTTTCCTTTGTTGGAAGTGACCAATAATCTGATGTCAAACTAGTTGTTCCCCATACTTCTTTCATGTAACTAACATCTCTATCAGGATTTGGGTTGTTGGCCATTTGTTTTCTCCTCTGAATTGAGTGAATTGGTTTCGTTTTCACGTTCTTTTGCTGTTTTCCAAAAGTATTCATCCTCACGACCCATTCCAAGGCGTTCAAAACCATTTTCAACACTATAATATTGCGTTGAAACTTTGAAATCAGGCATTTTAGGATTCACAGGTGTCAAACTGTTATCAAAGATACG
>CEOO01046158.1_pt1 | contig 30200 bp, 26 predicted proteins | sample 530321 | NCBI WGS metagenome assembly CEOO01 (sample SAMEA2619927, study PRJEB7988) | marine metagenome | biome: marine biome (ENVO:00000447); feature: surface water layer (ENVO:00002042); material: "saline water (ENVO:00002010), including plankton (ENVO:xxxxxxxx)" | depth 5 m
GATTTAATTGTAAGTTCTAAAGGTGGAGACCTTGTAACAAGCACAACATTTGATGTATACAGTGAAAAGAAACCTGGAGAAAAATATATTAATGATCCAACTTCTCAGCAAAATGCTACATCAACATCGTTTGATAATAACTTAACACAGTTTGAAAGTGTAAACACAGATAGTGGACAAGTGTTCTTGTATCAGAAAGTACAAAACAAATTATTATATGCAGAGAAGTTTAATTATAAAAATGCTTCAGTAGAAAGATTCGGCGAATACTTATTATTCAACGAGAATCACGTTTATGTTCCAATGCCAGAACTTTCCGTAACTGACAATAACTTTATAGGTACGTTGTTAGATTACAAGAGAGATAGAGGAGTTCTACCTTGGAAAACTTTACATCAACCAACTGACCAAGTTGACTTGAGCAAGTTTAGAGGTGTGTTTATTTACACTATGGGACCAAACCCTGTAGCACAACAAATAGATTACATTGATCCTATACAAGGAAAAATTGCAGGTGCGGCCGAAGAAGAATTAACTTATAAAACACATTACGATCCTGCTGTTTATACTAACGGAACTAACACACCAACAACTGTAATTGATCCAGATAACTACTGGAATGATGCAAACGTTGGCAGACTATGGTGGGATATAAGCACAGCTAAATTTGTAAATCCATACCAAGGAAATATAATTTACAATACAGCTAACTGGAATAAATTATTCACAGGTGCAAGTATTGATGTTTATGAGTGGATTGAAAGCACACTTACTCCTACACAATGGAACGCAACAACAGATACAGAAGAAGGACTTGCAAAAGGTATAAGTGGTACAGCTAAAGACGTAAACACTTTTGTACAAATACAAGTTTATGATCCAATATCAAAAGGATTTAGCAACAAGTATTACTATTGGGTTAAAGACAAAAAAATTATTCCGAATGTAGAGTGGAGAAAAACTTCTGCTTATGACGTATCACAATTAATTTCAGATCCGATGGCAATGGGTCAAAAATTTGTTGCACTTTACGGAAATGATAAATTTGGATTATACAACTGTGAATCACTTGTAAGTGGACCAGACAATGCTATTAATTTCCGTTATTGGAAGATTGATAACAAACAGATTAATATACATAATCAATATCAACTGCTTTCAGAAGGTTTAGGTACAAGCAAACCAAATGCAGATATTGAACGTAAATGGTATGACAGTTTAATTGGTGTTGACACTAACGAAAGACCGGTGCCAGACACTATCTTAAGTGAAAAACAAAAATATGGTATACTAGACAGACCAAGACAAGGTATGTTTAAAAACCGTGTAGAAGCTCTAAAACAAACTGTTGAAAGAGCTAACAGATCACTGAAAGAAAATTTAATTGTTGACGAACTAGATTTAACTGCTTTCTTAAGCAAAGATCCTACACCAACATTATTAAGCAGAACTTTTGATAAGTCAGTTACTACAAATGCAGAACTACAATTTGTTGGAGTATCAAATGTTATTCCAGCAGTACTAACGCCTGTATTTGAAAACGGCAAATTATTAAGAGTTGAAGTTACAAATGGTGGTAAAGGATACGTTACAGTTCCAACATATGACTTTGGACTTGTAGGCAACGGAAGTGGTGCAGAGATTATACTTGAAATGAATACAGCAGGTACTATTACAAGTGCTACTGTTAAAAATTCAGGTTCAGGATATCCTAGCACAACAACATTAGAAGTAAGAAAATATAGTGTGCTTGTTACTGCTGACGAAACTGTTAGTAACAAATGGGCTATATATGCCTACAATAACACAACTAAACTTTGGGAAAGAACTTCAAGTCAAAGTTACGACACTACTAAATGGTGGAGTTATATTGATTGGTATGATACAGGTTACAGCGAATTTACAGACATTAACTTCCTAGTTGATTACTCATATGAGCTAGAAGGATTAAATGATGATGTAGGTGATATTGTAAAAATTAGTACAATAGGATCAGGTGGCTGGTTGCTACTAGAAAAGATTAGCGATAACGGTGCAGACTATACAACAAAATATAAAACTGTTGGTAGAGAAAACGGAACTATAGAATTATCGTCGGCACTATATGATCCAGCAAGTAGTAACATTGGTTACGATGGATTAAGTTATGATACTTCATTCTATGACGATCAACCTACATTAGAGTTAAGAAAAATCTTAACAGCATTGAGAGATGATATCTTTATAAACGAGCTTGATGTAGAATACAACAAACTATTCTTTGCAAGTGTAAGGTATGCTTTTGCTGAACAACCAAACGTTGACTGGGCATTTAAAACTTCATTCCTTAAAGCTAAACATAACGCAGGTGATTTAACACAAAAAATTACTTTTGAAAATGACAGCTTACCAAGTTATGAGGATTTTGTTAATGAAGCTAAACCATACAAAACTAAAATTAGAGAATACATAAGTTCTTACACTAAAACAGATCCAACAGGAACAGGTGTAACAGACTTTGATATACCACCAGCTTACAGTAGCGATGATGGTAAGATTGTACCTTCAAGTTTAAAAGTTAAAGATGATGTAATCTATGGACAAGATGCAAACATTGTAGACTATCCTAACAAGTACTGGGCTGACAATGTAGGCTTTGAAGTATTAAAGGTTAATATCAAGAACGGTGGAACAGGTTACTTAGATGTACCATTAGTTAAATTTGCAGGCGGTGGCGGATCCGGTGCAACTGCAACAGCTACACTTGGTACAGGTGGATCAATAAAATACATTACAGTTACAAATCCAGGTAGCGGATACCTAAGTGCTCCTACAGTTACTATTGAAGGAACACAATCAAATGGATCAATACCAGCAGTAGTATCAGCACAGCTAGGAAATAGTAAAGTTAGAGCATTACATCATGTATCTAAGTTTGATAGAGTTACAGGAACGTTCTTAATTACTACACTAACACAAACAGAAAACTTTACAGGTACAGGAAGTAAAACTACATTCAACCTAACATGGCCAATGGATTTAAGAAAAACTTTGGTAGAAGTTACTGTAGATGGTGTTGAATCATTACAAAGTGAATACACTTACAGCAACGTTGAATACACAGATAAGACTTACATAAGAAACAAAGGTCAAATTGTATTCAGTGAACCTCCGGCAAATAATGCTGTGATCGTTGTTAAGTATTCTAAAGCTATTACTATGTTACAGGCACAGGATAGAATTAACTTGTTCTATAGCCCAACAACAGGTATGTTAGGTAATGATGTATCACAGTTAATGGACGGTATTGACTACGGTGGAATTGAAGTTAAGAGTTTCACGTTTGGTGCAGGAACAGGTTGGGCTAGTGATCCTTACTACACAACAACTTGGGACACTTATGATAATACATATGAAGATGAAGTCTTTACACTAGACGGAAGTACAAATGTATTTGCACTTGCTAAACCATTAGAGAATGGTGTAGTATATAACGTATACAAAAATGGTGTTAGAGTTGACGATCCACAATATGATGGTTCAACAGTTCCTACAAATGTTAATGCTGTTATGCAAAGCATTACAGGATCAGGACAAACAACAATACACCTTGATGAAGAAAAGATTCCAACAGTAGCAAATGATGTTATTGTAATTAGAAAAGCAACAAGTGATGGATCATTTATTCCAGATCCAGATGGATATGATACGTTAGTACAAGGTGGTGACCTAGCTTATGCTACTGCCAAAGGTATTAACGCAGAAGAAATTGTTATTGACGGTGACGGATTTGTTACTCCATTAACTTCTAAAGGTCCTGAAGAACTTGTTCCAGGACAAGTATTAGATACGTTGGATATTAAAGTTTATGAAAGAACTGGTGACGGTTCAAGTGTATTACACAGTTACAACTATTTAGGTGACGGAACAAACAAAGACTTTGATATTAATTACGTACCAATGAGTCAAAAAGATGTCTGGGTAAAAGTACATGGCACTATTCTAGCTCACACTGAATTTACAGTTGACTATCAGAATAAAAAATTAAAGTTAACAACTGCTCCAGGCGACAAACAGCAAGTACATATTATTACAATGAGTAATAACGGTGAGAAAATACTTGACGTTGATCAATTTGTAGGTGACGGTTCAACTGCACAATTTGTAACAAGTATTAAATTTAAACCAACATTAAGTTTCTTCTTAACAGTTGACGGAGAAACAACTAACGTTGATATGGCAGAAACAGATGGAACTTATGCACAAAAAGGAATGTGTGTATTCAAGTTAGGTCAAGCACCTGCTAACAGTACAATAATACAGTATGCAATATTTGATAGTGAAAGTAAATCATTCTCACAGATTGCAACAGATATATTTACAGGTGATGGAACAAACAAAGAATTTGCTCTTGCACAAACTCCACTTAACCAAAAACCATTAGAACATAATGTAATTGTTAAGGTTGGAAACAAAATATTAAAGGCAGGATACAATCAACAGTTTAACGTAACAACAGCAGTAAGAGAATATCAATTAAAAGATTATCAAATTACTCAAGCTGGTGTTGGTGCAAACCAAGTTAGAGTGTTCCTAAACGGAACAGAAATTACATTGTCAACAAGTTGGAACTGGAATACGTTTAATGCTTCAGTAGAATTATTTGCTGACGTAGGTAATGATGGTGATGTGTTAGATGTATATGTAATTGATGGCGGCGAGTACGCATTTGGTTACTTGGACGGAAACGGATTATGGGTTGAAACTCCAGGTAAAGTTTATCTTGATACTGCTCCTGCAAACAATGAAAGTGTAATTGTTTACCAGTTAACTAATCATGATGTAAGAAAAATTGAAAGAATTAACTTAGACATAGTTACACGTAACCCAATTACAGTTGGTACAGATAATTACACAGAATATCATCAGCTTACAAATGGTATTATTAAATTACGCAAAGCGGCCATTGATGCTGAATATGTGTGGTTAGTAGTAAACGGTGATTTATTAACTCCAAGTGTTGATTATTACTTACAAGATGATAAGCAAACTATTAGAGTTGTAGTAGATCTTAATGCTAATGACGTTATAGAGTTGATACACTTCTCAAACAGCACAATAGTTGGTAAGTTTGGTTACAGACAGTTTAAAGATATGTTGAACAGAACGCACTTTAAACGTTTAGGTGATGATGTAGAGTACACATTAGCAAACAACTTAAACTGGTATGATACTAAGATATTTGTAACAAACGCAGATAGCTTACCACAGCCAAACAGAGATAAAGGTATTCCGGGCATTGTATTCATTGGCGGAGAACGTATTGAATACTATCTAAAAGAAGATGGTGCTCTAAGACAGTTACGCAGAGGTACACTAGGAACAGGTATTAAAACAATACACACAGCAGGAACACAGGTGATTGATCAGAGTGTTTACCAGACTGTACCTTATAAAGATGAGATGAGAACACAGACATTTACAGCAGATGGCTCAACTAGAGCTGTAACTGTAGACTTTGTTCCAAATAACGTAAACGAATTTGAAGTTTTTGTAGGTGGGCGTAGATTACGCAAAAATGCGATAAGTTCCTTCAATCCAAGCAATGATTTGGACAGTCCAGAAGGAGATATTACACTACCGGCAGAATTTAGTGTTGATGGAGTCAATCCAGTGGTAACACTAACTAATACACCAGCGATTAACACCAAGATAATGGTGGTTAGACGCATAGGTAAAACTTGGACTGATCCGGGAACACCACTAAGATTGCAAGAAAATAACATTGGAAGGTTCTTAAGAAACAAAGAGGTGGCGTTACCTAAATAAATACACTTGTAGGATATAAACATGACAGACAATTTTAAAGACAATTCAGGAGTTCTTTTGCAAGGACACATAAAGATACACAACCCAGAAAGCGGTGAAATCTTTGTGGATAAGCGAAATGCTATCCATTATGAGAATATGAGTATTTCACTAGCAGAAAGTTTAGCTAACCAAGGGCAAGGAATGATATATTCCATGAATTTTGGTAATGGTGGTACATCAGTTGACCCAACTGGTATTATTACGTACCTTTCACCAAATAGCACAGGTACAAATGCTAGTTTATACAACCAAACATACACTAAAGTAATTGACGACAATTCAATCAACAACACAGATCCTACAAGAAACAAGATTGAAACTCGTCATGTTAGTGGTACAAATTACACAGATATTATTGCAACTTGTTTATTAGACTACGGTGAACCTTCAGGACAAGATGCATTGGATAACGCAACAAGTTCAGACAGCTTATATGTATTTGACGAGCTAGGACTTGTAAGTTATGCAACAAGTGGTACAGGTAGATTATTAACACACGTAATATTCCACCCGGTACAGAAAAGTTTAAACAGACTAATCCAGATTGATTATACTGTTAGAGTACAATCATTAACTGGTTTTAACGAGGCGTAATAGATGGCTTATACAGTTAACCATACAGACGTTGCTAATAAAGGTAGCATAACGGTTGAAGATAATACTATCAACCAACAGACGTCATTGTCACTGCCGGGCAGAAACACAACTGCTTATGGTACTGCTATTGCTGAAAACTTTTTACACCTATTAGAAAATTTTGCAAATTCATCTGCACCTAACAATCCAACAGAAGGACAGTTATGGTATGATAATACACCAGGTGTTGATCAATTAAAATTATATGATGGCACAACTTGGATTAGTGCATCAGGATTAAAGAAGTCTACAACGGCACCAGGTGCCGCACAGTCAGTAACAGGCGACCTTTGGGTTGACACAGATAACCAACAGTTATATTTGTTTACTGGTGCTGGTTGGATTTTAGTAGGTCCAACATTTAGTGATGGACTTTCAACAGGAGTTAAACCTGAATCAATAGTTGGAACAAACAATGTTAGTTACACTTGTTTGGTTGTAGAGATAAGTGCAAAAACTTTAGCAATTTATTCTACAGCGGCATTTACACCTAAAACAACTATTCAAGGTTTCACAACAATTAGTCCAGGATTTAATTTAAGCACAGCAGACATCACAGGTGCTGGTGCAGGAAAATATTACGGAGTTTCAGAAAAAGCAGAAGCATTAGTAATTGGTAACGAAACAGTTCCAGCAACTAACTTTATGCGTAATGACAATACTTCACAAAGTTTATTTCCGATCATTGTTAAAAACAATGGCGGTATTACAGTAGGTGCTTCAAGTTTCTTTACAGTAGGAGTTGAAGGACAAGCAGGTATTATAAGTCACCAAACTTCAGGATCAAACATTGATGTTAGAGTAAACAACAACGGCTCAACAACAACTGTAATGAGAATTGACTCAACTGCTAAAGTTGGTATTAACAATTTAAGTCCAGACCAAGCATTAGATGTAACAGGTAACATACAATTATCAAACGCATTACTTGTAGAAGGTACTACAGATGCCGCAACGATTTCCACAGGAAGTATTATTACTAAAGGTGGTGTTGGTATTGCTAAAAAACTATTTGTAGGTAGCGATACAAATCTTGCAGGACTTACAACTACAGCAAACATTGTACCAAACGCAAATACATCACGTAACTTAGGTACAGCTAACGAACAATGGTTAAATGTTTATTCACAGAACTTTATAGGTAACTTAACAGGTAACGTTACAGGAACAGTTTCAGGACGTTCTGGATCAACAGATAAACTTGCAAGTTCAACAACATTCCAAATGAATGGTGATGTTAGTGCTCCGTCATTTACATTTGACGGACAAGATGCAAGTACTAAAACATTTACAACAACGATTTCAAATACATTTGTTGCTAATAAAACAGAAGTTCCAAGCTCATTATCAACAGACGAACTATTAATAAACAGAGTTACTGGTGATACAGGCGTTTATAAAATTTCAAGAACAAACTTATTCAAAGCTATTCCTACATTACCAATTGGAATGATTACACCATTTGGTGGAGATGTTGCTCCTGAAGATTGGGTATTGTGTTATGGACAAGAAGTTACCATTGCAGAATATCAAAACTTGTTTAATGTAATTGGTTATAACTTTAAAGACCAATCATTGGTAGCGGCAGGTAAATTTGCATTACCAGACTTAAGAGGTAGATTTGCATTAGGTAAAGATAACATGGGCGGTGGCTCAGCTAACGTTGTTACATCAGCGGCGGCAGATACAATGGGTGCAGTTGAAGGACAACAGAATCAAAGTATTGCACTAAACAATTTACCAGAACACGAACACGATTTAAGAGGACCAAGTGGAGACCAATACTATACTATAAGAGATATTAGTGGTGTACCAAACGATGCACAGGGCATTCAATATGATGCTCCAACAGGATCACAGGCAGGTCAGGCATATCCTACTTCAGGTGGTGTGTTAACAAACCAAGCATTGGGAACAGCTATAGATATTATGAACCCATACATGACTGTTAACTATATTATCTATGCCGGGGAGAATACAGCGATATGAGTTATAAACTAAACAAAACTGACGGTACATTACTCGTAGATCTTGTAGATGGCCAATTAGATACTACAACTACAAGCATTGGTCTTATAGGAAAAAATTATAGCGGATTTGGTGAAACACTAAACGAAAACCAAATCAAGATGTTAGAAAATTTTGCTTCTACATCTGCACCAACTGTTCCATTAGTTGGACAGTTATGGTATGATAAAACACAGGGCAGAATTAAAGTTTATGACGGAACATCATTTAGAGAAAGTGGTGGACCTATTGTTGCTACATCACAACCAGCAACACTTGTAAGTGGTGACCTTTGGTTAGACAGTTTAAAAAATCAATTATATTTTTATGATGGTACAGACTTAGAATTAGCTGGACCTATATATTCTGCACAACAAGGTAAAACAGGATTTGAAACTTTTACAGCATTAGACATACAAAACAATAGTAAGGTAATTGCTAAATTGTTTATTGGCGGAGCACTTAATGGTGTTTGGTCAAACGAAGAGTTTACACCAGCTATTGGTTACACAGTTCCAGGACTAACAGGAACAATCAAAAAAGGATTTACTCCAATTGATGCAACTTCAACAGGAACAGTATTTAGAGGTGTATCAAATGCGGCACTAAACTTAATTAACGAGCAAGGTGTTGAAAAATCCGCGGCACAGTTTTTACCAGCTGATGCATCAGGAACAACAACAGGTGCATTAACAATTAGTAACAGTGGCGGGGTTACAATAGGTCCTGCACAAAACAATATTATGAAAATTATTGGTACTTCATTTGTAAGTGAAAACCAATTATCCAACCATGACTGGAAAGTTAGAGTTAGACAACCAACTGGATATCTTGATGCTATCGTAGTTGATACATCAGAATCACACGTAGGATTGTTTAAAACTTCTCCACAGTATACTTTACACGTGGGTGGTGATGCTAAAATTGACGGTGACTTAATTATCGGCGGTACAAGTTTAGCAGTAGAAACAACAGTTTTAAGAGTTGAAGATAAAAACATTGAACTTGCTATACAATCAGATAGTTCAACAGGTAATAATGCCGCAGTAGATGGCGGTGGTATTATTCTAAAATCTTCAGATTTAGACAAAGAGTTTATATGGCGTAATGCAGAGCAGGCTTGGACATCAAGTGAAAACATCGACCTGGCGGCAACTAAAGGTTACAAGGTTAATGGTAACGAAGTATTAAATGAAACTGCATTAGGCTCAACTGTAACAAGTGCTTTAGGCCTTACACAGGTAGGTACACTATCTACTCTTGCAGTTGATAATATAACAATTAATAACTATGCAATATCTACATCAGGTAGCGGGTTACAAATTACAAGTGATGGTGCAATTAGCATCACTAATAACCAGAAGATTACAGGATTAGCTGAACCTACAACTAATACTGACGCCGCTACTAAATTTTATGTAGATGATTCAATAGATAATGAACCAGTAATTGTTCCATTGGATATTACAGGATTAAGTAATGCCAATATTGCTACAATTATTGAGGACATTTATCCAGCGGCGACTAAGAAGACAGGATCATATGCTTATGTTCCTACAAGCTCATTAACTGGTGCAACAGTTAGTGGAATTGACGTAAACTCGGTTGCGAGTAAATCCTTTATATCTGTAGACTCAAACGGTGTACAAAACGAGAGTGTTTTACAGGATATTGCATTTAGTAATGCTTCAGGTACTGTTAATGCTTCAGTAGCCAGAGGCTTAAAAAGATTCAAGGTACAAGCGGGATCTTGGGTGTTTGACACTGATCTAGGTAGCAGTGGCGGACTATGGTAAAAGATAAATAGTAACATAGGGGTTTATAACAATGGCATATACTATAGATAGATACAGTGGCGTTACTTTGACAACAGTCGAAGACGGAACTGTTGACCAAACTACCGATATCAAACTCGTAGGTAAGAACTACGCAGGATACGGTGAGATACAAAATGAGAATTTCTTACATCTGCTAGAGAATTTTAGCGGAACTTCACAACCACCTAAAGCAATTTCAGGGCAAATTTGGTTTGATGCTACAGCATCTAAATTAAAGTTTTATGATGGTTCTAAATTTAGAACAACTGGTGGTGCAGAAGTAAGTGCAACACAACCGGCTGGTTTAGCAACTGGTGATTTATGGTGGGATAGCACAAACGAACAATTATACGCATACAACGGAACTGGTTACGTATTAGTTGGACCACAAGGTTCAGGTACTACTGTAACACAGATGAAAACTGTAACAATTAGAGATACACAAAGTACAAATAGACTTGTCATTCAAGCCATTGTTAATGATGAAGTCATTTATATGATTAGTGCAGTTTCATTTACTATTGATTCTACAGATCCTACTAACGCAGTTACAGGATTTGACGTTGTTAAAAAAGGATTAACCCTAAGAAACACACAAAACGCAACAGGCGGTGTTACAAGTTCAACAGATTACTACTGGGGTACAGCTAGTAACTCATTAAAACTTGGTGGATATAGTGCTTCAGACTTTGCATTAGCAGGTTCAGGATCATTTACTTCACTAGTTAACTTTGCAGATGCTGGTATTTCAATTGGTGATTCAAGCGATCTTAAAATTTACGTTGAAAATGATAACCAAGGCGTTATACAAAATGACGTAGGTACAGTAATTAAAATTAAAGTTGACGATTCAGTAGGTACAGTTACACAACCTTTACAGATTGAATCAACGGGTATGCACCCAGGTACAGACAATACATTTAACTTAGGTAAGTCTGGTACTAAATTTGCAACAGTTTACGCAACATCATTTGCAGGGTTGGCTACACAGGCTTCAACACTGGCAGTTGGTGCAAATTATCGTTCAGGATCAACTGCGGCTTCAAATGATACAGTAGCAGTTAGAGATGGTTCAGGTAACTTGGTAGCAAACTTGTTTACAGGTACAGCTACACAGGCTCAATATGCTGACTTGGCAGAGAAATATACAACTACTGAAGAATATCCAGTAGGAACTATTATGACAGTAGTAAAAGCTGATATGCAAGAGTCAATTGAAGCTGAAATGGAGGCTTGTGGAGAAGGTGAAATACCATGTGGTGTTATATCTGACAAACCAGCTTACTTAATGAACGCAGAAGCTGACGGACAAGCGGTAGCACTTAAAGGTAGAGTACCAGTAAGAGTTACAGGATTAATTGTTAAAGGTGAGCCAATTTACACAGCGATGGACGGAATGGGTAATCAAGATTCTAGACACGGTACAATGATTGGTATTGCATTAGAAAACAATGATGAAGATGGCGAGAAGTTAGTAGAAGTATTTTTAAAGGTATAATTAAATGGCAATCGGTGATATTATTACAGCGGCAAGGTATAACAACTTGCAATCAAGGGTGGCGACAATTTTAGGAACAGGATCAGGTGACGATGGTTACGGCCAAACACTTAATTCTAGCCAGGTTGCCTCTACAGCTACAATTAATGCTACTGATATGTCAACACTTTACACAGATATTGCTAACGGTAGAGTACACCAAACAGGTACAGCACCAAGTGAAATAGCAATTATCAGCTCAACAGATACTATTTTAGACAGCGACACTATTAATAAAAAGGGTGTTGCACAGTTTGAAAACTTAACAACTACCTTAGAGAACGAAAAGTTTCAAATACACAGCTCACAAGGTACAGCAGAAGCAACAACTTCAGCAACTTATACATCTAGTTGGAACGGAACACTAATACATTTGCTTAACGTTACTTTTAGTTCAGCAGATCATAGAAGACAGTTCTTCAACGCAGGTGGTGAAATACGTTTTGCAAGTAATATTACATACTTAGGCGCTAGTGCAAAAACTATCGACTGGATGGGTATGCTCGTAAACATGGGAACTGTTAAGATGAATTACACATCTACATCAGCAACAGGTTCAGGATCAGGTTCAACAGTTGGATTTCACGATCTTACAACTGCTTTCCAAACACTTTTTACTAAAAATGGTACAGGATTATATGCGGCCAACAACTATACACTTAAGGCTAAACTAGTTGGATCCACTCAAGTCCAATTCCAAGCTGAATGGAATGACGCAGACACTGGTAATCCAAACTATGATGAAAACGTACTAGGTACTTTGAACAGTACAATCACTCAATTACGTGCTACAGGTACGTATGTTGAGGTTCCAACACCAACACACAGCACAGACGCTGGTTCAAACTTAACATAGTCCACTAAATTTTTGTCTAAATAGTAGTACAACTACGGATTACTATTATGGACGAACGATTAAAAAAAGCATTAGACTTTTCTAATTACATGGTTACTCTTAATAACCAAAAAAGAGTGTTAAAAGAAAAGTTTCTTGAAAGCAGAATTTACTATTTTAATGGTGGACAATTTTCTGTTACACAAGAACTATTGACTTTTGTAAAGATTCTGTGTGATAACGATGACTCAAACGTTGTTATCGTAGACGACAATGACACTCCAATAAGAATAGAACAACTTCATGAGTTCTATGAGAACATAAGTGACGTTTATTTTACATCTACTAATGAATACGAAACAGAATACCAAAAGTTGAGAGCCAAACGTAAGGTATCAGGATTAGTAGATTATGACAAAGAAGACTAAAGGTGCATTAATCTTTGCTCGTAATAACGCACAGATTGATTATATAAAACAAGCTCACTATTCAGCTAAAAGAATAAGGAAATATTTAGACATTCCTACTAGCATAGTTACGGATAGTGTAAAGTACCTAAAGGAAACATATAAAGATTATGAAGAAGTATTTGATCAAGTTATTGAAGTCCCTTTCACAAACAATTCGACTACTAAAAGATATTTTGATGGATCGGGTGTAGCAAAACACTTACAATTTAAGAACGATATGCGTACACAGTCATATGAACTTACACCATATGATGAAACAATATTACTAGATAGTGATTATATCATTGCAAATAGTTTATTTAAAAATTGTTTTGAACAAGATCACAACTTTTTAATTTTTAAAAATGCAAAAGACTTAACTGCTTGGCGAGATACAGCAGAGTTTGAAAAGATTAGTGATACAAGCATAGACTTTTATTGGGCTACTGTTATATTCTTTAGAAAGTCAGAAGAAAACAAGATATTCTTTGAGCTTACACAACACATACAAGAAAACTGGAGCCATTACAACAGCATATTTCAAGTAAACAGAGGATTATTTCGTAACGATCATTTGTTTAGCATAGCAATACACATCATGAATGGATATCAACAAGGAGACTTTGCACATAAGCTACCGGGTACAAAATATTATACAGCAGATAGAGATATATTATGGGAACTTGACGAAGATAACTTTTTGTTTCTTCTTGAAAAGGAAAATCATCTAGGAGAATACACACCATTAAGAATAAAAGGTAGTAACATTCATGTTATGAACAAGTTTAGTTTAAACAGAATTATAGATAGAGGAGTATTATAATGAGAATAATTGCAGGACCTTGTCAACATGAAACACTTACTGACAGTAAAATGATTGCAAAAGAATGTAAACGTGTATGTGATAAGCACAATATAGAATATTACTTCAAAGCAAGTTTTGATAAAGCAAACAGGACTTCAGCTGATGGTAAAAGAGGTGTTGGTCTTGCAAATACTATGGAAGACTTTATAGTTCTTAAAGATGACCTTGATATAAAGACTTTAACAGACGTGCATACACAAAATGAAATATTAAAGATAGCGGCGTACTACAATGACGCTGTTGATGTTTTACAAATACCTGCTTTTTTATGTAGGCAAACTGATTTAATCAAAGCGGCCTGCAAGACAGGTAAGATTGTAAACATTAAGAAAGGTCAGTTCCTAGCACCGTGGGATATAAAAGGGGTGTTAAGCAAGACAACTGACGCTTCAGAAGTTTGGATCACAGAAAGGGGAACTAGTTTTGGATACAACACTTTGGTCACTGACTTTACAGGACTTGATTATATGCTTAATAATATTGATGCCGATATTGTTTTTGATGTTACCCACTCGGTACAAAAGCCGGGCGGTAATGGTGAAAGTAGCGGCGGCAACCGCGGGTATGTTCCTGGCTTATCTCGTGCCGGTGCCGCTTTAGGAGTAACAAACTTCTTTATGGAAGTTCATAACGATCCAGACAATGCACCTAGCGATGGACCTAACATGGTTAAGATTGAAGACTTTGAAAAAATTGTAAGCGATATTGTAAAAATAAATGGAGTAATATAATGGACATCATTTGGCATATATTACTTACAGTTTGTTTAAGAGGTAATTGTTTAGTACAAGACGTACAATGGTTTGAAAGTAAGCAAGAGTGTAACTTGATGCTTGATGTATATAAAGCATTACCACTAGACGGTAAGTGGGACACAGTTGAATACGTATGTAAACCAATTGGGAGCAAAAGTGTCTAAGGGATTTGTATTAATAGCACAGAATAGCGAATATGATTACGTACAACAGGCGTGTGCGTTAGCTATGAGTATTAAAGCTACTAATGATGCCAACATTTGTTTAATAACCAACGATAAAGTGCCATCTAGGTATGAGAAATTGTTTGATGTTATTAAACCTATACCTTGGTCAGACGATGCAAAGGACAACGATTGGAAGGTAGATAATCGTTGGAAGTTATACCATGCAAGTCCGTATGATGAAACTATTGTGTTAGATACGGATATGTTAGTATTACAAAACATAGACACATGGTGGAAGTTTTTAGAAAACTACGAAGTATTTTATACATCAAACGTATATACATATCGTGGTGAAAAGGTAGTTGACAACTATTATAGGAAAACTTACAAAGCAAATAACTTGCCAAACGTTTATGCAGGGTTTCATTATTTTAAAAAGTGCGACTTTGCAAAAGAGTTTTACACACTATTAGAAATAGTTATGAATAACTGGCAACTGTTTTATGGCAAGTATGCTAAAGAACAATATCAAAAATTTCTAAGTGTGGATACAAGCACAGCTATTGTTACAAAGATATTAGATTGTGAAGATAAGATTACAAATAGTCGTGTTAAGTTCCCTACGTTTACACATATGAAGCCTCATATACAAGGGTGGAATATTGGTAGTGCTACTTGGCGTAGCAGGGTTGGTTCTTATCTTACAGAAGACCTAACACTTAAGATAGGTAATCATTTACAGTCAGGCATCTTTCATTATACAGAAAAAGAGTTTCTTACTGATGACAAGATTAACAAATATGAAAGGTATTTAGGAATATGAAAACAATTGATCTCATAGTAGGATCTGATCACAGAGGGTTAGAACTAAAAGACAAATTGCTAGATTATGTTTCACCAGATGATATAAACGGTACAACATTGTTTGATATAGCAGTAATACAAAATTTAAAACCACACGAAGCAGGTACGTCAGTTGATTATCCAGATGTAGTAAAAGACATGGGGTACCATTTTGATAAAGATAATTATGGTATATTAGTTTGTGGATCAGGTTACGGAGTTAGTATTGCGGCCAATAGATTTAAAAATATGAGAGCAGTAGTTTGTAGAACACCTAAAGAAGCAGAGATGGCTCGTAGACACAATAACGCAAACGTATTATGTTTAGGTGCAGACTTTACAACAACAAGCCAAGCAAAGAAAATTGTAAAAGCATTTTTTACAACATACTTTGAAGGCGGTAGACACGCACGAAGGGTTAAGAAGTTAGGAAAATTATGAAACTAGGTATCACGGTTAGCAACGAACGTTTTGCAGTATTTGATCCTACAACGGGTGAGCTACTAGCCTTGCCTAATAAAAAGCCTGCTGAAGGAAGTTTCATTCCTGTTTCAGATGACGAAGTTAAAGGTATACTAGAAGGCAGAGAAAGTATGCACTTCTATTACGTACATTATATTAAAAGAGCTAACACGTATGAACTTAGACAACGTAGCAATCATGATATTGATAGTTACTTTGTAGATGACTTAATTTATGAATTACCAACAACAGGAGATAATCCAGATATCACTGTAACAAAAAATGTAAAGGACACTTGTTGGAAAATACAAATTGGTGGCGATTTAGAAATGAATATCCTAGCACAAAAGATCAGTCTCACTAACGGTCATTTGTCCTTTAGCATAACCAAAAAAGATGATCCAAATATCTTGTATAAAACATTACAATTTACGTTTGATAAACTTATAAATGGAAAGTACATTGTTTTACCATTTAGTGATAACTTTGAGTTTGACAACGAGCCGATTTCAGTGTATACTATTAAAAAGTTTGACAGTTACAAATACGAGGTTATAGAATGAAGTCAAAAATATTAGCAGAAAATATTGTAAAAGGTTCAGGTGGTCACGGACTTAAAAAGGACCAACTTGTAAAGATATTTGATAAGATAGATAATCTAGAAGACTTTGCTTATACAATTAAAAAAGTATTGGAGCATGGCGGTAAGGATTATCTTACTACACAAAGCTATTCATTACAAGCACCTGGGCTAGATAAATTTACAGAATGGCATCACATTGATGAAAAGTATGATCCTAGTTGGGGATTTGATAAGAAAGATGCCGGCTGTTATATGTATGGAATGTTCAAAGGCAAGCCACCTGCTGTAGCAGACATTTTACAACCAGGTGTAATATACATAGGCGAAAGCAGAGCAACAACTAGAAACTGTATGCTAGGTAGACGCACAGATTTTAAAGGCACAGTACGTAACGATAGGTTATCACCATATGGTTGTGGTACTGCATTTAAGGAAAAGATAGGTAAGGAATACATTGATAACGTGTATCAAGCATACTTGCCAATGCACAACAGTCTTGTAAAAGAAGCTGAAATGCAAATGCTAATTAGCTATTATAGATACTATGGTCGTATTCCTGTATGTAATCCAGATAGCGATCTACGTAGAGTAGAATTAAGGTTAAAGAATGAAAATTAATATTGCAGAGCAAGACATTATATTTTTAAGTTACGATGAACCTAACTGTGAAAAGAACTATGTTGATTTAGTATCTAAGTGTCCATGGGCAAAACGTGTACACGGAGTAGATGGTTCTGATGCGGCACACAAAGCCTGTGCAGAATTATCAGAAACAAAACACTTTGTAACTGTAGATGGAGATACTATTATTGATCCTAAATTCTTAAACGTAGTCTTAGACTTAGATGAATTAGGTGTAGATGATGACTATCAGTTTAGTTGGTGTGGTAACATTGACATCAATGGACTAAAGTATGGCAACGGAAGTTTAAAGATGTGGACCAAAGACTTTGTTGCTAATATGAAAACACACGAAAACACAGACGGGTCAGACGATACACAAATAGAATTTTGTTATTTTGACAACTACTATCAACTAAATGAAAACTATTCAACAAGCATTATAAGTTCAACACCACATCAGGCTTGGAGAGCAGGATTCAGAGAAGGTGTTAAGATGTCATTGAATAGAGGAGCAAAGGTACAAGACCTTGCAAACAACACTTGGTGGCAAAATTATCATAGACTGCTTATATGGATGAACGTTGGTGCAGACGTAGACAACGGTTTATATGCTATCATGGGTGCTAGAGATGGTTGTCAAAAGATACTAGCAACTGATTGGGATCATTCTGTAACAAGAGATTTCAAATGGCTCAATGAGTATTGGGAAGAAATTAAAGACTTAGACGTAGAACAAATGATTTCAGAGTACGGAGAAGTATTACAGGAACAAGGATTACCTGTTAGTAAAACTGCATTTGATGAGGAACAAAGTAAATTCTTTAAAACTGTTTATAGAAACAGTGATAGAGTTTTAGGTAGATGAGCGAACTAGATAAAATTAAAGAACTAATGCCAAAGATAGAGGAGCAAACATCTCCTACTTTCTGTTTAGCTAAATGGCATCACACTACAATATATCTTGCAACAGGAGAAACGCATAGTTGTTATCACCCTGCTCCGCACCCTATACCATTGGAAGAACTAAAAGATAATCCTAGTGCATTACATAACACCATAGAAAAGAAAGACCAACGTAAGAAAATGCTATGTGGCGAAAAGCCAGACGGTTGTAATTACTGTTGGAAGATTGAAGCTATGGGTAAAGACTATGTAAGTGATAGACATATTAAAACAACAAGCATTTATAATGAAGATAGATTAGCGGAAATAAAACAAAAAGGGGCGGATTTTAATGTAAATCCAGAATACATAGAAATAAGTTTTAGTAATGAATGTAATTTTAAATGCGGATACTGTCACCCTAAAGCATCTAGCAGATACTATAATGAAATAAAACAACACGGACCATACAGTATGTCTACTTCACATAGGCAGGACATTGATTGGTTTAAGATTTATAAAAAGGAAGAAGAGAATCCATACGTAGACGCATGGTGGGAATGGTGGCCTGAAGTAAGTAAGACACTAAACATTTTGCGTATAACAGGTGGCGAACCGTTAATGCACAAAAGTCTATGGGACCTATTTGAAAAACTAGAAGCAGATCCAAAGCCACACATACAAATAGAAGTCAATAGCAATATGGGTGTTAAGCCTAAGCTAGTAGAAAAGTTAACTTCTACTGTTAAAAGATTAAAAGAAAAGAATTGTATTAGAAGTTTTAAACTTTATACAAGCATTGACACTTGGGGACCTAGAGCCGAATATGCACGTACAGGATTAGATATAAAGTTATGGGAACAGAACTTGGATCACTATCTAAGTAACACAGGTTGGCCTGTAACGTTTATGATTACATTTAATATCTTTGGTGTAACTAGTTTTAATTTATTACTAGAAAAAATACTAGAGTGGCGACACAAATATAATAGTAATGATAATGCTACACAATGGCAACGTATTAGATTTGATACTCCGCATTTGAAAGAACCAATTATATATGACATGAACATATTACCTAAAGATGAGTTTATGCCTTATATGGAAAAACACTTACAATATATGCACGACTATCAAGACGATACTGACAGGACCAAGTTTAGTAGTTTAGAAGTAGAAAAGTTTAGACGTGTAGTTGATTATATGCGTACAACAAACATTGAGCCTGCAAAGTTAGAACAAGGTCGTAGAGATTTTGCTCGTTGGTTTACAGAGTTTGACAAACGTAGAAATTGCAGTCTAGTTGAAACATTCCCTGAGATGGAGAAATTTTATAATGACTGTAACGTACTATAAACACAGACCACAACCTCACGAACAAGATGGAATGTTTAAGGACTTGGTAGAAGTTCTAGTAACTGACGACAATAAAAAGCCTCCACACATTAAGCCCACAGTTAAGAACACGGAGTTCTGGGTCAAACGTAATAAAAAAGAATGTACAGTGGTGCTAGGAGAAAGTTGGACCTACGGTGAAAGTCTTATGGATCGTGTAGGATCAGCTTTAGAAAAATGGGATCTAGATACACAATTAAAATATTGTTGGGGTACACAGGTTGCTACATTACTAGATACTGACTACTATCAATATGCAATCCCGGGCAATAACAACTTTTATATATTTGGCAACGTAGAAAGAATACTTAAACATCTAAGTCCTTTATATGATAAGATATATTTGTTAGTGCAAATGACAGAACCAAGCAGAGAAGATATTGTTATAAATGAACTTGGTGATCATGGACTAGCTAGATTATATGACAAGGAATATGTAAAGACTTTAACTGTAAAGGAATGGTGTGTTGAAAACGAACACATTTTTTACACACAATTAAACGATACTATTGCAAAGTTTGATAACGTAAAAACCACTGCTTGGAAAAACTTTTGTACACAACAGAATGAAAACTATTGGGGATTTACTATCATTAACGAAACATGGATAGAGTTTAGTGCTAGACTAAATGGCTACAAAGTAGAAAGTCCTGACTTTTATGTTTTTGCTTGGTTAAAGAATTTTATAAAAGATTATCCCATTAACCAACTTCCAAAATATTTAAATAAACAACTTACTAAGATTGAAGCATCGAATGATTTCATGCAACAATGCAGTCAACATTGTCCGCACCCAAATGAAATAAATCACAAGGTTTGGGGCTTTAATGTTTACAACTTAATGGCAAAATAATGAGCAAAACAATTTGTATATTACCTTGGATTCATATGTACGTCAATGCAGATGGAAACGTTTTGCCTTGTTGCATAGGTGATTACAAACAACCATTAGGAAACGCACACAATCGTGATATAAATCAAATATGGAATAGCCATGAATACAAGACATTAAGAAAACAATTAATGAATGGCGAAAAGCCTAGTGTGTGTCATCAGTGTTGGAAACACGAAGAAGCAGGTACAGAAAGCTCACGTATTAGTAACAACACACGTTTCAAAGATGAAATGAAACTTATAAAAACTACAAACCAAGATGGTAGTTTAGATGAAATGAATTTACGTTACTTTGATGTACGTTGGAGTAATATATGTAATTTTAAATGTAGAACTTGTAGTGCAACGTATAGTAGTAATTGGGCAGTAGAGGACAATCAACAAGGCGATAATAAACCTGTGTATATATTTGCTGGTGGAGATAGCAACGATAATTTATACAATCAGTTCAAGCCACACTTTGAAAACATAAAAGTATTTTACTTTGCAGGTGGCGAGCCTTTAATGACTGACAAGCATTATGACATACTAGAACACTTAATAGAAACAGGAAATACAAAAGTAACACTAGAGTATAATTCAAACGTAAGTAGATTACAATACAAAAATAAAAGCATCATAGACTTGTGGAATAAGTTTGAAAACGTAACTGTAAGTGCTAGTTTAGATAGCTGGGGTTCACGTGCAGAATATATTCGTGAAGGAACTAACTGGTCAACAATAGAAAAGAACTTACTTACTATCAAGGAACAATGCCCACACGTACAAGTAAGTTTTAACACAGTAGTAAGCATTTTTAACTTATGTACACTTACAGACTTCTTACAATACATTACTTCCAAAGGCTTTAACACAAATAACGGAAGTTTATATAACATAGTTGATCCTAACTATTATAGTGTTAGTGCCATGCCACAGCATTTAAAAAATAAAGCTAAAAGTAAAATAGAAGATTACATGACTAACAACCCAGGCAAGTTTGCTTACCAATTAGAAGGTGTATTGCGTTATATTAATAATAGTGAGTTTGATGAGAAAGCACTTAAACTATTTCAAGCAAAAACTTATTATTATGATAAAATAAGAAAACGTGATTTTATGGAAACTTTTCCTGAACTTAAGAGTGTATTTTAGGATCTGGTTTTTCGTCACCTTTTATATTAGTTTCGTAGTAAAACATATCCAACCAACGTTGTCTCATATTAAACAAATGAAAGTCCTTTTCATTACAACTTGCATCGTTCAATAATTTTACCCACATGGCTTGTGCTTCTTCTACTGCTCTGTCAGTACTGTCTTGCCATTCGTGTCTAAATGTATCCTTTAGAAATACATAGTGTTCCATAGGACTAGGATGTCCGTCTTGAAAGTTTTTGTTAATTAACTTTTTATCTTTTTTAAATTTCTTTTCAATGTTATTATTGTATAGTGTTTGATAAAAGCTAGGTAGTATTCTATTTAAGCTAGGACTATAGTATTGTATCATCTCGTCTAGTCTTTGGTTTTTATCACGTCCTTTATGATTCCATTGATCTGTTTGATCTAGTATATCACACATCTGTAAGAAATGCCATTGTGTTTTATGCTTTAGCATTTCGTGGGCGGCTTTTATAAATGCAAAATCTCTTACGTAAGCACCATATTCACTAAAGTAATCTCTTACAAATTCTTCTCTATACATCGACTGTGAATATATGTTACCTGGAGTCATCCAAGGTCCGTTTGGATCCTGTGGTACAAATCTATCTTCTCTACAAACATTAGTCCATTGTATAATAACTAAATCTTCGTGTGTAAAATCATATACAGCATCAGCCTGCATAAGCATATTGAATATGTAGTGATTACCTGCACCGCTTCTGCCAAAGTTTACAAATGTACAATCTAATTCTTTTCCTAGTGCGTTAGCCCAAGTACCCCACATATAGTGAGTAAAACTACAACCAAACGTAAACAGTCTCTTTGGCTTGGTATGATATAATGCTTTCTTACTCATCTGCTAACTCTCTCATTTTTAGTGCTACATTTTTAAATGTTTCTCTACTGTACTTACCTTCTAGAAGGGTTCTAAAATTGTGTTTTAAAATACCATAATGATGGAACTTCCACTTTATTTGTTCCTTAACAGTATCCATGGATCTAATATGATCTATGTGTCTACACATTTCTTTCCACAAAGCTCTCCAACGTTTAGCTGGATCCTTAATGTCGTCAAAACTTAAATCAAACCATTTGTCATATAACTTATATCCGTAATCTGCCATGCGTTTGTTAATGCCAGGCTGTCCCCATATAACAAAAGGTTGCATATGATATACACTTCTAAATGTTTTTTCACTATAGAATAAACTAGTTCCGTGCCAGTCATTTACAAATGTTTCATTTACTATTTGAAATAATGATTGATCGTTTAGATCACTGTGAAGTGCAGTAGCATGATTAGTTTTAAAATCTTCAGTGTCAACAATCATAGGCGTATGTTTCTTAAAACTTTTTAGATCCTCACGAGTTACACCGCTATTTGGAAAAGGCATTTCCGTAAGCATCCAATCTAAATTTGTACCCTTTAAGCTACCGTGACTAACATACATATCCTTATAGTAATCGCTGTTAAATATTTCCATGGCACTAAAAGTTCTGTGTGGTCTGTTTACTCTGCTTAAACTTAATCCTATTTTGTTAAATTCTTTATGTGTGTATAACTTCTTAGTTCTTCTTATTGCGTTCTGAAGTCTTCTTTCTACAATCATATCAATGTTTTCGTTTTGATTAAGATCAACTTCAGTTTGACCAGCAGTACCAAATATCATTTGTTCAAAGTTTAGATATGTAAACACATTTATAGACGTTTCAATATTGTGTTCCATATTGTAACGCATAATGTTATCGTTGTCTTTCATGTTACTGCTTGTAAAGAATATTCTGCGAGGATCGATGTTGTAGTCTTTTGCCATCTTATACAAGATATCAAAATAAGGTTCTCCGTATATGGTGCTAAATCCTTCAGTGCTTGAATCAAAAATAAAGAAAGTTTTCTTATCTTCTCTTAATTGGCTTTGAACTTTTTTCTTAACATAAGTCCAAAAATCAGTATCAGGATACCATTTTGGATATGCTATCAAAACAGTAATAATGCTAATATCACTGCTTTTTATATTGTTTATTCTAAAGGCTCTTTCCAATTCTACGGTAGTTTGAGTAAACTCAGGATCTTGGACAAAAGAGTTCCATCTAAGGAAGCCACGTATACGTTTCATGTTAATAATTTTCCATAAATATTACTATATTTATATACGCATTTAATGGTAGGAGATTAGTGTGAAGATTAGTTTTATCGGATTAGGTAAACTCGGTTTGCCATGTGCAGAAGCAGTTGCACAAAAAGGACATACAGTAAGCGGTTACGACATAGTAGAAGTAACTAGCGACCATATACAAGTAAAAGATACTATCGCAGAAGCAGTAGCAGGTCAAGACATCGTGTTTGTTGCTGTTCCAACACCACACGACCCAGCCTATGATGGCAGAGCTCCTACGGCCCATTTAGAACCTAAAGATTTTTCCTACGAAATCGTAAAAGAATGTTTGACAGAAGCAAACAAGTTTATGACAAAAGATCAATTACTTGTTCTTATTAGTACAGTATTACCTGGAACAACACGTAGAGAATTTGTACCATTAGTAACCAACACACGTTTTGTTTACAATCCATATCTTATTGCTATGGGTACGGTTGCTTGGGATATGATTAATCCTGAGATGGTTATGATAGGAACTGAAGATGGCGATGCAACAGCAGATGCTAGAGAGCTAGTTAAGTTTTATCAAAGTGTAATGGAAAATAATCCACGTTACGAAATAGGTACTTGGGACGAGTGCGAATGTATTAAAGTTTTCTATAACACATTTATTAGTACAAAGATTGGACTGGTCAATATGATGCAGGACGTAGCACAAAAACAAGGAAACATAAATGTTGATGTAGTTACTAGAGCTCTTTCAAAGTCAACCATGCGTATCATTAGCAAAGCATATATGAAAGCAGGTATGGGCGATGGCGGTGCTTGTCACCCACGTGATAATATTGCATTACGTTACATGGCAAAGGAACTTGGGTTAGGTTATGATATCTTTGATAGTGTAATGAACGCAAGAGAAAAACAAGCGGAAAACATGGCTATTGAAATATTAAAATACGGAAACAAAATTCAGTTCAGTAGTGATAGTTACAAGCCAGGTGTAGAATATGTTGACGGTAGTTATAGTTTGTTAGTTCAACATTATGTAAAGAAACATGGCGGATATATTGTAAAAGAAAATGCACACATTTTCGTATTAGTACATGAAGGAGATGAAGTGCCTAATGGTGTTCCTGTGTTTGATCCATGGAGAAGTTATAAAGGACCTAACGTAGTTTATTATGGAAACACAAGAAAGAACAAGGATATAATTTGTGAGTAAAATACTTATAGCAGGTGACAGTAACGCACTAGGAGAATGGGGTACTATTGTTCCAGGACCTGGTTGTGCAAATCCTGATCATCCAGAAGTATTTCGTCCTTGGAATAAAGAAAAATATTTAGAAGGACAATATCCTAAACCTTTTCAAGTTGTTTGGCCAGGCTTTGGTTATTACTTAGATCAGAAAGGACACGCAACAGTTAACTATGCGTTTGGCGGGTGTGGTAACTTTCAAGCATTATACAAAGTAGAAGAAGCACTAGGACTAGCACCTTGCTTTACAAGTCCTACATTTTACAATCCTGATTGTATTGTATGGATGATCACGGAACCTTGTAGAGATTTAAAAAAATTATCTGATGAAGCAGGACTATATGATTTAGACAAATACTATGAAGCTACAAATGAACTTGTACAAAACGCAAAAACAATTAAAGAAATAAATGACGGATTACTGCAACACGCATTAGATGGTGCACAAAAAATATATGAAGAAACTAAAATACCTTGGATAATAATAGAAGGTTGGACTAAAGTAGAATTAAAAGAACACCATACGTTTGTAAAACACATTCATAAGGATTGGATGTCCAACATTATTAAAAGGCCTGTGCCAATGTTTAGCAGTTGGCAGACTGTGGATAATATTAGAAGACGTAGACCTGACTTAACGGAAAGTGCCGCAGAAAGTTTACGTATGTTTCGTAGACAAAAGCCAGAGCTAGATATTCCGGATATACCAGAAGGCCCTGAAAACGAATTTAAAAAAATAGTCGATGATTATGAAGAAGTAATTAAGATTATGGAACAAAGCCCATTGTTTCCTGACAACTGTCATCCTGACAGAACTTTGCAAGAACAACTGGCGCACGAGTTAGAACCTTATGTATGATGCAGTTTTTATAAGTTATAATGAACCAGACGCAGATGAAAGATATAAACGTTTACTAGAACGTTATCCTAACACAAAGAGGGTTCATGGTGTAAAAGGAATACACCAAGCACACATCAAAGCCGCGAAGAAATGTTATACAAAAATGTTTTGGGTTATTGATGGTGATGCTGACTTATTACCAGAATTCAATTTAGATCATAAAGTAAGTGAATATGATTTAGATTGTGTCCATGTTTGGCGTAGCCGAAATCCTATCAACAATTTAGTCTATGGTTATGGTGGTGTTAAACTCCTACCACGACGACTCACTATGAACGTAGACGTTAGCAGTACTGATATGACTACCAGTATAAGTGATAGGTTTAAGGCTATGCCAATCGTGAGTAACGTTACTAGATTTAACACAGATGAATTCAGCACTTGGAAAAGTGCTTTTAGAGAATGTGCAAAATTAAGTAGCAAAGTAATTGATAGACAAGAAGAAGGAGAAACAAATGAAAGACTTAAAATATGGACTACTGAAGCACATGGAGACTTTTGTGACTTTGCGATTCGAGGTGCTAATGCTGGTATGCAGTTTGGCCTTTCTAGCGGGGCTGACCTTCGGCTAATAAACGATTTTGATTGGCTACAAGAACGTTTTCATATGGATGAAATGAATGATACCATTTAAGGATATTACAAAACTAGGACATAAGAATATGTTAGACAAAGGTGTGTTTAACGTAAGCTGGATCCTTGGACGTTTTTGTAATTATGATTGTAGCTACTGTTGGCCATATGCAAGAAGTAAAATAGTTGACCACAGACCATTTGAAGTTTATACTAGAACAGTAGATGAAATAAAACGTCAAGCAAAAGCAAATGGCTTTAATAAATTTCATTTTAGTTTTAGTGGTGGTGAACCAACTGCATATAAAAAACTTATAGATTTAGTTAGGCACTATGCACACGAGCAAAGCGAATATCTAAGCATACACATGACCAGTAATTGTAGTCCTGCGGAGCGTTGGTGGCAACGCTGGCTTGATGCAACGCAATCATTGGATAGAAGAACTATTACTGCAAGTTACCATGCGGAATTTGCCAACGAAAAGGAATTTGGTGACAAGTTATTATTCTTACAGGATAATGATGTTGGTGTTACTATTAATCAGGTAATGGTACCTGAACTATGGGAGGAATATTATGATAGATGTAATAGGTTTATTAGCAGGGGTCTTCATGTTACTCTTAAGCCTCAGTCTGATCCTACTGCTAGTTTTGTTGTCTCGGGATACACCGAAGAACAAAAGAAAATTTTACAACAGGAATCACAACAGCATGAAAAACAAATACGGCTACAAACAAATGATGGAGTAGATTATTGGATTGACCAAGCAGAACGTTTAAATGCTTTTGGCTTTAACAAGTTTAAAGATTGGAATTGTTGGGCTGGGTATCAAAGCTGTATTATACGAGAACCGGGCGGAGAAGTAAAACGTGCATATAGTTGCCATGATGAACCTTTAGGCACGTTAGACGACGGATTTGAGCTGTTTAAAGCACCAATGCCGTGCATAACTCCAACCTGTGTTAGTAGTGCAGATAGCAAAATACCAAAAGAAAGGACGGTAAATAATTAGCATGGACTATAGAGATTTAAGCCAGTATGGCAATCAAGTAGAATTAGAAGTTACAACTGATGCTGAAAAGCTAATAAGTTGGATCGATACCTTCGAATGGCAAAAATACAATCCACGTAAAGATGTTAACCGTTGGGGATTAAGTGTTACAAGTTCAGACGGTACATTTAATGGTATTGATTTAGATAGCTTGTCTGAATACAACAAGGAGCATGGTACAACATGGGGTGAAAAAGACTTCAATGTTCCTACTCCTGTGTTTAACGATCAAATTAAAGAATTATTAGAACCATGGGAAGGCTATTATTATAGAACACATTTTTTAAAGTTTGGTCCTGGAGGATTTTTTCCACCACATAGAGATTGGGATTATTCAGGAGGACAAATTGATACGTTTAGATTAATAATGCCTTTACGTAATGTTAATCCTCCACAGTTTAATTTTATACTTGACGGACAACAGCTACATTGGGACGTAGGTAGAATGTATTTCTTGGATACTTTAAAAATGCACTACTTGTTCAACAGCAGTTTTACAGATAGTTATTGGTTAGTTGTAAATGTAGGAATCAACAACGAGAAAACAATAGAAGCAACAATGAGAAAGTTTAATCAAAAGTAATGTATAAGCTAACAGACATAAGAGCAATACACTTGGAAGTCACTAGTAGGTGCCAAGCCAAGTGTCCTATGTGTGCTAGAAGATTAAATGGAGGTCCTTTAAATCCTTTTATGGGACTAGACGAGATTAATATTGACAAATTTATGGAATGGTTTGATGTAGACTTTATAAAACAATTAAATCATTTAGGAATGTGCGGTAACTTAGGTGATCCTATCGTTGCCCAAGACACTTTAAAGATATATCAGTACCTGCGTGAAGCAAATCCTACAATGGGATTGCAAATGCACACCAACGGCAGTGGACGTACAGACAAATGGTGGAAGGAACTTGCAAGATTAAATGTAAATGTTGTGTTTGGCATAGATGGACTAGCAGACACACACGCAAAATATAGAATTAACACAGACTGGAAGAAGATTATACACAATGTTATGACTTTTGTAGATGCAGGAGGAGAAGCACGTTGGGATATGTTGGTGTTCAAGCATAACGAACATCAAATTGAAGAATGTAAAGCACTATCTAAACGTTTAGGTATGAAACACTTTACAGTTAAGCACACTACACGTTTCAAAGACGGTAAGTTTACTGTGTTAAATGAACAAGGACAACAAATAGATACTTTGTACCCATCAGAGAAAAGCAAAGAGATGACTAGCAAGGTAAAACAAGCATCAGCAGAAACATTACCAACCATAAACTGTAAAGCAGTAAAGGATAGTATGTTATATGTAAGTGCATTAGGAACTGTTACTCCTTGTTGTTGGTTAGATCAACAATTTTTTCCACCGTCGCATGAGAATCGTATAGACTATTTGAATAAAATTAAGATATGGCCAAACTTAAACAACACTAGCTTGAAAGATATCTTTGCAAGTGGCTACTTTGACTTGATTGCAGGATGTTGGAATACTACAGGGCTAAAAGAATGTTCAAAACAATGTGGAAGTTTTGACAAATTAAATGAACAATTCGTGGAGAGATCATGAAAATACTAATAGCAGGATACGGAACAGTAGGAAAAGCACATGAAACATATTTGAGACCTTGGTGTGATGTTGAAATATACGATCCGTGGAAAGGTTTCAAAGATATAAGCAAAGATATAAATGCAGTAATCATATGCACAGCAACACCGAGTCTTGAAAATGGTGCTTGTTTAGTAAATTCTGTGTATGATGTAATAAGCAGAGTACCAAACGTGCCTATACTAATTAAAAGCACAATAAGTTTGGAAGGCTGGAAAGCAATTAAGGACGACTTTGCTGACTATGACATTACATTTAGTCCAGAGTTCTTAAGAAATAAAACAGCAACAGAAGATTTAGCTAACACGGAATACTTTATGTTAGCAGAAGGAAACACACAGTTCTGGAGTTCAATATTAGTAAGTGTATTTGGCAAGGTAACAATTAATCTTTACAGTACAGCAGAAGAACTGATACTTGTAAAATATTTCCGCAACAGTTTTCTAGCAAACAAAGTTGCTTTCTTTAATCAAGTTTATGATTTATGTAAAGCTACAGGAGTAGATTATAAAAGTGTTGCTGAAGGTATAGGAAAAGATAAACGCATAGGCGCAAGTCATACAGAAGTTACAGAAGAAAGAGGCTTTGGCGGACATTGTTTTCCTAAGGACATACAAGCAATAATTTATAGTGCAAAACAAAACGGAGTGGATTTAACTTTGTTAAAAGAAGCACTAGAATATAATGAAAAAGTAAGAAGAAAGGAACCTAAAAATAGGTTAGAGCAAATGGAATCACTAACACATGATCCTATAGCTCATTGTTAATGAAATGAAAACACTTTGGGAAAAATATAAAGCACACGATAAAAAAGTAAAAGAAGCACAGGCAAATTTTAAAGTGTCTGATATAAAGAACAAATACTTTAGAGCATTGATGTGGATCTTTATGTTGAGATTTGTATGGGATATTACTACACTATTTGAAAAGTATTTGCCTATGCCTAAGGTATACAAAGTATTAGG
>CEOO01011739.1_pt1 | contig 29514 bp, 42 predicted proteins | sample 530321 | NCBI WGS metagenome assembly CEOO01 (sample SAMEA2619927, study PRJEB7988) | marine metagenome | biome: marine biome (ENVO:00000447); feature: surface water layer (ENVO:00002042); material: "saline water (ENVO:00002010), including plankton (ENVO:xxxxxxxx)" | depth 5 m
GGCATTGAAAACTGCCTTCAGTATATTGACAACTTTAATCCAGAGAAATCTTCTAACCCATTTGCATACTTTACTCAAATCATTTACTACGCATTCTTGCGTCGTATTCAAAAAGAGAAAAAACAAATGGAAATCAAGAACAAGATTCTTGAGAAGTCAGGGTACGATGAAGTCATGCACACAGACACATATGATGGTACAATGGCAGGTATGAATGCATCACATTCTGATATGGGAAGCATCAAAGAAAACATTGAAATTAAGATGAACCGATAATGGATGAAGATCATTTGCCACCACATTTAAATGATCTATGGGAAGACATGGATCGCCTCAATGCAATGTATGAAGAACTTATGTGGGATCATGAAGTCCCACTTGAGTTTATAGCAGACTATAAAAATAACTGTATTATTATAAAACCATATGAATCTTCTTGAAGTTCAACTTGCTGTTGTCAAAAAGATGAGAGAGATGTATCCTAATTATAGAGCATCTTTTAAAATCAAAACAACACATATCTCATGAACATCTTTGTAACTGATCCATCACCAAGAAAATCTGCTCAGGTTTTACCTGATAAACATGTAGTAAAAATGCCACTGGAATCATGTCAAATGTTATCAGTCATTTTCTCTCATTGGTATTATGATTGGGGTGATGATATAGTTTGCAAACAAGATGGTACACCATATAAAGTTGCTAAAGGTGCATTTAGAAATCATCCATGTACTGTATGGGCTGCTGATAGTTTATACAACACTGCTTGGTTAATTCAACATGGTTGTGCTTTGTCATCAGAATACAAGCATAGGTATGGAAAGAAGCATGGTTGTGCAGACACCTTGTTTGAAGCAAAGAAAATATTTCAAAAAATTACAGGAGAAGCAATAACATCTTACGGTATGGCAGATAACTTTGCACGTGCTATGCCAGATAATTTTAAATACGATAAGAGTATTGATACCTTTACTGCATACAAAAAATATATCGCTAGCAAACCTTGGGTCTCTTCTAATTATCTACGTGACCCATCTAGAAAACCAGAATGGATAACATGAGACTATGAAAATTGCTATCATCACAGATCAACATTTAGATGGACGTAAAGGTTCTCTTGCTTTCTGGAATTACTTTCAGAAATTTTATGATGAAATCTTTTTTCCTACATTAGAGAAAGAAGGTGTTGATTTAGTACTTGACTTGGGTGATACGTTTGACAACCGAAAGTCAATGGACTTCAATACTTTTGCTAGGATCAAAACAAATTACTTTGATAGACTTAAAAAGTATAGTGTGTATATGATTCTTGGAAATCATACTACTTATTATAAGAATACTAGTCATATCAATTCTCCTGAATTGCTTCTAGAACAATACGATAATATTAGAATTTTTAGTGAACCATATGAGTGTTCATTTGGTAGTAAGAATTTTCTGTTGTTGCCTTGGATTAATAGTGCAAACGCCGAAAACTCTGAGTGGTTTATTAAAAATAGTAATGCAGATATTTGTTGTGGTCACCTAGAGATTGATGGGTTTGAAGTAACGCCAGGAATGTTGTTTGGTGGTGGACGTTCTGCAAAAGACTTTAGTAGGTTTGAGCGTGTATGGTCTGGACATTTCCACCACAAATCTAAGAAAGGTAATATTCAATACTTGGGCAATCCTTACCAGATGTTCTGGAATGATTATAAGGATACTAGAGGTTTCCATATCTATGATACTGAAACTGATAAACTTAAATTCATTAAAAATCCTTTTGAAATATTTCAAAAAGTTTTCTATAATGATAATGAGAATGATTATTCCAACTACGATACAAATGCATTGAAAGATTCATTTGTAAAAATTATCGTTGAAGAGAAAACAGACTATATTCAATTTGAAAACTTTATTGAACAGGTTTATTTCAGTGGAGCATATGATGTAAAAATTGTAGAAACTTTAGTTGACACAGACACTGTTGATGATGTAGACTTGAATGTAAAGGACACTCTAACTCTTCTCTCAGAGTATATTGATGAGATTGATCTGTCCGTAGACAAGGGAGATCTTAAGAAAGTTATGCAATCTCTATACATAGAATCATGCGAGGTAGTATAGTGTATGTTTGTCATTACCTTAAAGGACCACCCATCAGGAATATTTTCTGTCTTTGATGAGAAGGATGATCGTATCGTTCCCTTGTTTGAAGATCAGGATGATGCTGTCCGTTATGTAATGCAACTCTCTGAAGACGAAGAGAATCCAGAGCTCCAAATTGTCAAAGTAGAACCTGAGCAAATTATTCATGCATGTAGATTGCAAGGTCAGAAGTATTCTATTATAACTGCTGACGAATTAATTATTCCCCCTGACGATGTGATAAAAGAACCCAAACCATGATTGTATTTGAAAAAGTTCGTTGGAAAAACTTTCTTTCTACAGGCAACACCTTCTCAGAAATTAATCTGAACGGATCCAGAACTAATTTAATCGTTGGTCATAATGGATCTGGTAAGTCAACCATCCTAGATGCGTTGACTTTTTCGCTGTTCGGAAAACCATTTAGAAAGATCAGTAAGGGTATGCTGGTGAATAGTGTCAATGAAAAAGACACTATGGTAGAGATTGAATTCTCTATTGGAAAGAATCAATACAAAATTGCGAGAGGTATCAAACCAAATAAGTTTGAGATCTATTGTAATGGTAAAATGTGGAATGAAGATGCAAAGGCAGTAGATCAACAAAAGAATCTAGAACAAAACGTTCTTAAGATGAACTATAAGTCTTTTACTCAAATCGTTGTTTTAGGATCTAGTACCTTTGTTCCTTTTATGCGTTTGCCTGGTCAACAACGTAGAGAAATTATTGAAGACATCTTAGACATTCAAGTATTCTCTGTCATGAATACTAGACTGAAAGATAAGATTAGAGAGAACAGAGATGTAATCAAAGAATTAGATTACAATCTTCATCTTCTGGATGAGAAGATTGAGTTGCAGAAAAAATATATGCTTGAGATTCAGAAAAAGAATGAAGCAGAAATTGATAGGAAGAAAGAAAGGATTTCAGTATATCTGCAAGAAGAACTAGAATCTAATGAAAAGATTGAGCAACTATCAAAAGAAATTGCAACTCTTACTACCCAGATGGAAGAGTGTTCAAACAGTACTGGTAAGTTAAAACAGTTGAATACTTTCTTGGTGAAGCTTGAGGGTAAACTAAACAAGTGTAAGAAGGAACATGAGTTTTATTCCAATAATGAAATTTGTCCTACGTGCAATCAAGATCTAGATAAGAACTTTGTCTTTGCTATGACTGGCAATCTGGATACAAAGATCAAAGATTTAAACAACGGGTATGATGAACTAAAGAAAGCAATTTCTTCTGAAGAAGAAAGGAACAATAGGTTTGTTGAGTTGTCGCAGCAAGTCAACACAGTCAATACAAGTATTGCTGGTGTGAATTATCAACTAATAACTATTCGTAATCTTGTTTCTGCTCTTGATAATGAAATCAAAGAACTTGAAAGTTCTAATCCAGACAAGAAAAAAGAATACAATAAACTAGAAGAACTCCTAACAGAAAAAAATACTGTCAAAAATAATTATGCAGACAGTAAAAAAGATTGTGATGTATTACAAGCTGCAACTCAACTGTTGAAAGACAGTGGCATTAAGACTAGAATCATCAAGACATATCTTCCTACGATGAATAAACTAATTAACGGTTTCTTACAAAGTATGGATTTTTATGTCAACTTTACTCTTGATGAGAACTTTGAAGAGACTATTAAGTCTAGATACCGTGATGTATTTTCATATGAATCTTTCAGTGAAGGAGAAAAAGCTCGTATTGACATCGCTCTTCTGCTTACTTGGCGTTCTATCGCTAAACTTAAGAATTCTGTGGATACTAACCTCTTGATTCTAGATGAGATCTTTGATGGATCGCTTGACCAATCAGGTACATCTGATCTAGGATGGATCCTTCGCAACTTTGACGAGAATACAAACGTGTTTGTCATCTCACATAAATCTACACTAGATGACAAGTTTGATCGTACTATCTCGGTCAGCAAGGATAAAAATTATTCGGTACTAGAGGAGACAGTTCACGAAGTGACACACGCACTGATCGGATGATCAGTTTCTTTGTTATGCTATATGCATCAGCAACAAAGGACACATGCTCAACCAACAAATCAAAGGCAATCTCGCTAAACTACTAGCAACTGAGAATCTAGTTGTGGAACACCGTGGTGTCCCTACTGCTTCTTTTGATGTTGAGCGTCGTGTCCTGACTCTTCCTAAGTGGGACAAAGCAAGCAATACTGTATATGATATGCTTGTTGGTCATGAGGTAGGTCATGCTCTCTTCACTCCTAACGAAGACTGGTCTTCTGATGAACTCCCTGTCAAAGCAAAAAGTTTTGTGAATGTTGTTGAAGACGTTCGCATTGAAAAACTTATGAAGCGTAAGTATCCTGGTCTTCGCAAGTCCTTTGCTGGTGGATATGCAGAACTCAACGCACTTGACTTCTTTGAGATTGAAGATAAAGATCTTACTAAGTTTAGTTTGATTGATCGTATCAACCTTCACTTCAAGGTTGGTGCTAATGCACTCATTCCTTTTTCCGATAACGAGAAAGTATATGTTCAACGTGCAGAACAGACTGAAACATTTGTTGATGTTCTTGATCTTGCAAAAGAACTTTACAATCTAGATTCTGAAGTAGAGCAGTCTATTCAAGAACAGATTCCTGCTCAGCAAGATGAAGAGGGAGAAGGTGAAGATGAGCAAGAGACTCAGACAGAATCTTCTTCTTCTGAAAGTCAAGATGATCAGGAGTATCAATCTACTGGTTCTAGTTCTACCTCTCAATCAAACGATCAATGGGATGATGAAGAAGATGATCTTGATTGTGGTACAGAAGGTGGTGAGCACTCTTCTGGTAGCACTCAAGATTCCTTTGACGAAAAAGCATCTAGTCTTTCTTCTCAGAACTATGGTAATGACACCACATATGTAGAAATTCCTGATGCAGTTAATGTAGACAAAATTGTTGTTGACTGGAAGAAAGTTCATTCTTGGATTGATCAAAACAATCAAGAGGAGAGAATTGATCCTTATGATTCTCTAGATTCTTATGCTACTGTTGATGCTGAATACAAAGAGTTTCGTGACTCTAACAAGAAAGAAGTTAACTATCTTGTTAAAGAGTTTGAGTGCAAGAAATCAGCAGCAGCATACGCACGTTCTTCTACTGCAAGGACTGGTGTTCTTGATACAACTAAACTTCATACTTACAAGTACAATGAAGATCTATTCAAGCGTGTAAGTGTTGTTCCTGATGGCAAGAATCATGGCATGATTTTTATCATTGACTGGTCTGGTTCTATGCAGTATGAACTTCTTGCAACTGTAAAGCAACTTCTTAATTTGAGTGCTTTCTGTAGGAAAGTTCAAATTCCTTTTGAGGTTTATGCATTCACTAATGAGTGGCAGATTGCAGAAAGAGCACAAGATCCTGAACTTTCTGATACATATGATCGTCACCACTGGTATGGAAACCAAAGTTATAGGAACAAGGAAAACCTAGAAGCAAACAAGATTCAAATTCCTGAAGGTGAATTTCATCTCATTAACTTTGTATCTTCTCGCTCTAATGCAAAGGAGTTTGAAAAGCAGTGCCGCTATCTTTTCAGGGAAGCATACTGCTACACTCATCGCACTACTTACTATCCTACTCCTGGCTTGGGTCTATCTGGAACTCCTTTGAATGAAGCAGTTATCATGCTGAATTACATTCTTCCTAAGTTTAAGAGGGAGAATGATCTTCAGAAAGTCAATGTTTGTATTTTGACTGATGGTGAAGCAAATGGTAGTGCATATGGTCGCACTATTTACAACCATAAGACTGGTGAAACTCACGTAAGTCTTGGTAGGATTCATTCAAATTGTTCATTGCGTGATCGTAAGACTGGTATTGTTTATGCTAACTTTGATGATTACTATACTGGAAACACTAATACCTTCATTGACCAAGTTCGTGATCGTTTTCCTGAAGTAAACATCATTGGTTTCCGTATCCTTCCTGCTAAAAAACTAAGTGAATTTGTATCTCGTAGTGGATCTTACGAACACTACAGTGAGATTCAAAAGCAATGGAAGAAAACAAAGTCTGCTATTATTCCATTCCCTAAGGGTTACAGTGCTCTCTATGCTATCTCTTCTAAAGATCTTGAAGAAGAGAATGAGTTTGATGTTGCAACAGATGCAACTAAAGGACAGATCACAAAAGCATTTAAAAAAATGCTTAAGTCTAAGTCAACCAACAAAGTGCTTCTAAATTCTTTTGTAGACCACGTAGCATGACCAGTTGACGAAGTGTCCACTAGGGGGTGTCAGCACCCCCTCCATCCATTATACTAATTACATCAACAAAAGAGATCCAATGCCTTTCCAACAAAAATTTTCAAACGAAGAACTAGTCACTTTCCTTTCTGCCAAGGGCACTGAGATTAACAGTGATCAGATTAAGGAAGCGGCAGCACACTTCGGTGTCAAGACACAAAGCGTTACCAAACGTCTTGGCAAACACCCTCAGTTTACTAAAGGAAGTCGTGGTGTGTGGAACTTGACGGTTGCAGAAAAACTTGAGCAATCCTATCAGGCACCTGCTGCTGTTCCTGCTGTAGAAGATCTTGTTCCACAGAAAGATCCTAACTATGTTCCTTTCGGTAACTTTGCTGATGTGAAGAAGATTGTTCAGTCTGGAATGTTTTATCCTACTTTTATTACTGGACTTTCTGGTAATGGTAAGACTTTCAGTGTAGAGCAAGCATGTGCTCAACTTGGTCGTGAATTGATTCGTGTAAACATCACGATTGAAACTGATGAGGATGATCTCATTGGTGGTTTCCGTCTAGTCAATGGCGAAACTGTATGGCACAATGGTCCTGTTGTAGAAGCACTAGAGCGTGGTGCTGTATTGCTTCTTGATGAGGTTGACCTTGCCTCTAACAAGATCCTTTGCTTGCAGTCTGTTCTTGAAGGCAAAGGTGTCTTCTTGAAAAAGATTGGTAAGTATGTTCGTCGTGCTCCTGGCTTTAATGTATTTGCTACTGCAAACACTAAGGGTAAGGGTTCTGATGATGGTCGTTTCATTGGCACCAACGTTCTGAATGAAGCGTTTCTTGAGCGTTTTGCTTTGACCTTTGAGCAGGAATATCCTTCTCCTAAGATTGAGCAAAAGATCCTTGAGAAAGCAGCAAGTTCTCTTGGTGTTCTTGATGAGAAGTTCTGTGAGAATCTTTCCAATTGGTCTGATATCATCCGTAAGACTTTCCGTGACGGTGGTATTGATGAAGTCATCTCTACTCGCCGTCTGGTACACATCATCCGTGCATTTGCTATCTGGCAGGATCGCATGAAAGCAATCAAGGTCTGTGTAAATAGGTTTGATGAAGAGACTAAAACTTCATTCATTGAACTCTATGACAAAATTGATGCAGATGTAGTAACTCAGGAGGTTGCAGATGATCAGCAAGGGTGATTGTAGATTCATTGGCAGTGTCGTTAAATTAGAAAACGGCACTGCTAGGGTCAGAAGTGTTCATGACGATAAGATCGTGGTCATGAACCTTGACGGAACACTTAAAGAGTGTTATTATGATAATATTGAATATGTATGGACACCATGAAGTATAGTGAGGATGAGATCCTGAAGGAGGTCTCAGATTATATTAGTCAGACTTACAAGGGTCACTACTCAGCAGGAAACGTTCAGACTCTGGACTTGATTGATTCGGTAGGAGACGCAGAGGCATTCTGTAGGTCTAATATTCTAAAATATGCCTCTAGATATGATAGAAAAGGTACAGCACGAAAGGACATCATTAAGATTATCCATTATGCTGTACTGCTTTGTCACTTTAATGACAAGGCAGCAGCAGCGATGGCATCCGATACAGGATCTACCGCATTCACCGTTGATTATGACAAATAAATGAGCACAGTAATTTTATCTAAGACTACGCTAGATGTCCTCAAAAACTTCGCAACGATTAACTCCTCAATCGTATTCCGTAAAGGATCTACAGTTAGGACTATCTCCAATGCAGAAAACATTCTGGCAAAGTTCACTGGCGAAGAAGTATTTCCTGTGGACTTCGCAATATATGATCTCAGTCAGTTTCTTTCTGGCATCTCTCTGTTTGACAATCCTAAACTGGAGTTCACCTCTGACGACTTTGTTCGCATTGCTGGCAATGGTAGGTCTGTCAAGTATTATTTTTCTGACCCTGAGATCACCCTTAAGTCAGCACCAGAAAAGAATGTAAACTTTCCTGGTTCTGATATTCAATTCAATGTTACTGAACATGAATTGAATTCACTACAGAAAGCATCTGCTGTATACAGTTTGCCTGACTTGTCATTCCATTCAAAAGATGGTAAGGTTAGTTTGGTTCTTTCTGACAAAGAAAACGATACCAGTAATACATACAAGCAAGACATCGTTGGTGAATGTACTGGTGATTATTCTCTTGATATTAAGATTGAGAATGTTCGTTTACTCTCTGGAGATTATAACGTAAAGGTTTCAAAAGATCTTATTTCAGAGTGGAATAATACCACACTGGATCTAACATATTTCATTGCATTAGAACCATGACCCATCATTCAAGAGTTGTACAGATTTCATTTACTCAAAAGGAGCAGGATCTTCTACAAATTCTTGATGAGTTGGTGAAGTATGACCTTGCTCCTAATAGGTCAGCATGGTTCAAGAATCAAATTCGTATGAGATATTACGATCTACGTGAAAAGGGGATTATTACACAAAGTGATGAATGATTTTTTATGGGTGGAGAAGTATCGTCCCACCACTGTTGAAGACTGTATCCTGCCACAAAGTATCAAAGATGTATTTCAAGGTTTTGTAGATCAGAAAGAACTACCAAACCTTTTGTTGTCTGGAACTGCTGGTGTAGGTAAGACTACAATTGCTAAAGCACTATGTGATGAGATTGGTGCTTCTTACATTATGATCAATGGATCTGATGAGGGTAGATTCCTAGATACGGTTCGGAACCGAATCAGGACGTTTGCATCAACCGTCTCTCTGACCTCTGGAGCGTCCCACAAGGTCGTTATCATTGATGAGGCAGACAACACCACCAACGATGTCCAACTGTCTCTCAGGAGTGCTGTGGAGGAGTTCCATAGCAATTGCCGATTCATCTTTACTTGCAACTTCATCAACAAGATTATTGAACCATTGCATTCACGTTGCACAGTGGTTGATTTTCGTGTCAAGAATGGACAGAGTGTTCAATTACAAGGACAGTTCTTTGATCGCTTGAGGTGGATTCTTAAAACAGAAGGTATTGAGCATGAAGATAAAGTTGTTGCGAAACTTATTCGTCGCTATTATCCTGATTGGCGTCGTCTTATCAACGAGTGTCAACGGTATTCTGCTTCTGGATCCATTGATTCTGCTATTCTGGTTGACGTTGCTGATGTTAATCTGGACACGCTTCTTTCGTCACTAAAGAAGAAGGAGTTTACTAATGTCAAGAACTGGGTAGTACAACACCTAGACAATGATCCTAGTATGGTCATGAGAAAAGTCTATGATAGTTTGTATGGAGTTCTTAAACCAACTTCTATCCCAGAGGCAGTTCTTATCATTGCAAAGTATATGAAGGACATTACTATTGTTCCTGATCAAGAGATCAATATGCTTGCATGTTTAACAGAGATTATGATGAGTTGTGAATTCAAATGAGTTTACTAAAATTCTTAGAGAAAGAACCTAAAGTTGTTATGATGGAGGAAATGCTTGAACGACTTGAAGGAGAACCTGAACGACAATACAAATGGATACGTGAAACTAATGCCAAAAACTGCAAAATCTTTAAAGACTCCTCTACGTTATCCAGGCGGAAAGAGTCGTGCTCTGAGTAAACTCTTTCAGTTTATTCCCAATCTAAAGGATAAAAGTTATCGTGAACCTTTTATTGGTGGTGGAAGTGTAGCGTTGGAGATTACCAAAAGGTATCCAGATATCTCTGTCTGGGTCAATGACTTATACGAACCACTATATAATTTCTGGTGTGAACTCAGAGATCATGGACAAGATCTTCAAGATGGAATTATGCATTACAAAAAGCATAATGATAATCGTGATGACGCCAGAGTGTTGTTTAACGAGATGAAAGGACAAGTAAATGACCCCAAAAAGTCTAACTTGGAAAGAGCGATTGCTTTTTATATTGTTAATAAGTGTAGTTTTAGTGGACTTACTGAGTCCTCCTCCTTCAGTCCTCAGGCATCAGAGTCCAACTTTTCAATTAGAGGGATTGAAAAACTTACTGAATACTCAGAACTAATTGAGAACTGGAGAATTACAAACTTATCATACGAAGAACTACTTACAGATGATCAGAATGTATTTGTTTATCTAGATCCTCCATACGATATTAAAGATAATCTATATGGTCGTAAAGGTTCAATGCACAAAGGATTTGACCACGATAAGTTTGCAGAAGATTGTGACCGTTCTGTTTGTAAGATGCTAGTTTCTTACAATAACTCACAACTTATCAAAGATAGGTTCAAGGAGTGGACAGCTGCAGAATTTGCACACACTTACACCATGAGGTCTACGGGGTGCTATAATACAGATCAAGCAAGCAGGAAGGAGTTAGTCCTTTTAAATTATGAAGTGTGAAGTAACCCTCTATGTCGCAGGACACGTCTTCAAGGAAGAAGTCTATGCACGTGACTATCAAGAAGCACGTCAAGTTGCTCTTGCACGTAACCCAAACGCAAAAGTAATGGGTGTTAATGCTAAACTCAAATAACTTCTATCATGATTATTAAATCAATAGATTATAATCTTCCCCACAGCATACGTGGTGAAGATTTTATTATGGAAATGCCAAAATCTTTATCCAAAGATTTTTGCAAATCTGTTATTGAAAAATTTGAACTTGATGATAGAAAACAAGACGGTTGTGTTGGAACAAGAGCTGACCCAATAGTTAAGAAAAATGTTAAAGTAACTACAGACCTTCCTATTTCTGATAAAGATGATTGGAAAGAGGAGGACGAAGTATTTTTTAAAGCACTTAGTGCTGGCATGGATCAATACGTAGAACGTTGTGCAGAAATTTCTGACAATATTCTAGACCTTCAGATGATGCTTTCACAATTTAGTATGGAAGATACAGGATATCAAATACAAAGATATCAAAAGAATAGTGGATGGTATACATGGCATCATGATTATACTATGAGTCCACAATTTGGACCAAGACAGTTTACATACCTCTGGTATCTCAATACAATTAAAGATGGTAGTGGGTGTACAGAGTTTTCTTGTGGGAAGAGTGTTACACCTAAAGCAGGTAAGTTAATTATCTTTCCATCCACATGGCAATACCTACATCGTGCTTGTCCAACAGTTAACAAACGCAAATATATTTGCACTGGTTGGATATATACAAGAAGCAAGGAGAATGCTTGATGAGATTAGGAGTTATGTGTTCTGGAAACGGAACCAACTTTGAAAACATTGTACGTCAATGCCCTGACCATGACGTAGTACTTATGATCCACAACAGAAAAGAGTGTGGTGCTAAACAAAGAGCAGAGAGGTTGGGCATACCTCATGTTCATATTAAACACAAAGCAGAAAAGGATATTGTTTCATTATTTGAAGCATGGAGAGTTGATCTAGTAGTTCTTGCAGGATGGATGCGAATAATTAAACATCCAGATGCGTTTCCATGTCCTATTATAAACATTCATCCATCTTTACTTCCAAAGTACAAAGGTTTGTATGCTGTTGAACAAGCATTTCAAAGCAAGGATAAGGAAACAGGATGCACAGTGCATCGTGTAACCAAGAAGTTGGACTCTGGGGAAATTTTAGGACAATCAACAGTACCAATTTGTCCTAATGATACCGTTGATATGTTAACATATCGTATACAACAAGCGGAATATCGTTTACTACCACTTATAATTAATAACTATGAAAGCCAAAGCAGCATTAAAGAAAGCATTGGAGCAACCATGGCTCTACACTGAAGAAGAAATTACTAGACTACAAACCAAACTAAAAGATTTGGAAGAAGAAGGTGTTCAGGAATTGTGGCATCGTCGTACCACACTTGGATTTTCTCAACCACCTGAATTACTAAATGAGTAAACTATGGGAGATATGGAAATATTCATTGGGCAGTTTCTCTGATGAAAAAACTAAACCCTATGACAACTACGTTGTTATCATACGTAGTATTATATTCTTTTCTTATCTCATTACTAATTGTTTTATTATTAGCGGAGTGATACGGCACTGGAATGAAGTACCAACTGAAAGATTACCTATACAGCATCAATCAAAGTAAAAAGAATATTATTGATGATGATTCTGATGCTGAAAAGAAATACCCACCATACATTGTAAACAGATGTCTATCATCGTTTACTGATACTGTATTGTATGCAAATGAGATGAACAAAAACTCTCATCTGCCAAACAAGATGCAGTATGATTTTTACATAAATAGTGTGAAACCAAGGAAACGTTTTTCTCCTTGGGCTAGGAAAGATTCTATTGATTATCTTGACGTAGTTAAAGAGTATTATGGTTATAATGATGATAAGGCTCTCCAAGCACTCAGGATTCTCACCAAGGATCAACTAGATAAAATTACATATCTATTGAGAAAGGGTGGTAAAAATGCAAAGTGAGACTGAGACTAAGTGGAAACAGACTGACATGGTTGAGGTTACATTGGGGGAACCTGATGACTTTCTAAAAGTGAGAGAAACTTTAACAAGGATTGGAGTCGCTTCCAGAAAAGAAAAAAAGATTTATCAGTCATGCCATATCTTGCATAAGCAAGGTAAGTATTATATTGTACATTTCAAGGAACTCTTCGCCCTTGATGGTAAAAAAACAAATTTTTCTATTAACGATATTCAACGTAGGAATAGAATTGCACAACTTCTTTCAGACTGGGGTCTGATCAGTGTAGTTTCTCCTGACAATATTTCTGATCTAGCACCGTTGAATCAAATCAAAGTGTTAAGTTTTAAAGATAAAGATGCATGGACGCTAGAATCTAAGTATAATATTGGTCGTAAGAAACAAGAGGATTAATGGAAGATCATCCTTCTAGGGTTGAGTCTGATAATCCTAAACTGTATAGATGGACTAGTTGGGAATCTAATACTCCCTTCGCTCCATATTTTGACATACCAGTTTACATTGATGATCTAGGTGAAACAATTACTAGTGATTTAGTTGATCTAATTTCTGCTAAAAAATGTAGCAGAGAAAATTGGTTAGAATATAATCTATTTTCTTGGAGTGATCTTGTTGTTCAGATTTTATCTGATAGAATCTATCAAATATATCTGGACTATATCAATGAACTGGGTGAAGAAGTTATACCAAAAGACAAGTTATGGATTCGTGGTTGGGGAGTAACGTTACAACCCAACGAAGGTATTCCACACCACTCTCATGCCTTCCACGAAAACAGTTACCTTAGTGGTAATATATCTTTGTCTGAACTTGGCACATCAACTGATTACTTATTCCCATATCTAGGATGGTATTTTGGATATTGGAAAGTGAAAAATGTTATGGGTCAAATGACACTATTTCCCTCGTGGTTAGAACATGCTGTTGGATGTAATCCCACCAACGAGGTACGGTTTTCCATAGCGTTTGATATGTTTACCGAACATACCATTAATTACATTCGTGAGAACCGTAATAATACGTCGGAAAACCAGAAAACTATCCTGTTGTCAAAACGAATGGATGTGCTATAGATACTATAGGCACAAAATTCAGTGCTCAGTTGGAGTTGTCAAGCACATTCCAACGCCAAAAATAAGTGGATGCTTCGGATCCACGATCACACACAGTCGCTTTTAGGAGGACACTATAATGGTCACATTTGACTGGGATACCTATACCCCATATATGCTAGGTTTTGAAAATGACATCAAAAGACTCAACAGACTTGAAGCTCTTGCAGGAGCTGGTAGCAATTACCCACCTTACAACATCATTAGTGGATCTGATAACAGAACCATTCTGGAAGTCGCTCTTGCTGGATTTTCAAGAAAAGATATTGAAGTCGCAACAGAAGAAAACGTCTTAACACTTTCAGCATATCCTGAAGTAAAAGAAGAAAGAGAGTATGCCCACAAAGGAATTGCTACGAGATCTTTTACTAAGAGTTGGCAACTAGGAGATGATGTTGAAGTTAAATCTGTTGATTATGTAGATGGATTGTTAACAGTGGTACTGGAAAAATTTGTACCAGAAGAAAAGAAAAGAAAGTTGTGGTTCTCTGAAAGAGAGTCGCTTCCAGAAGCAGATAAATAACGTAACACAGGGGGGACTTGACATCCCCCCTTCCTCTTGATATAATTAAATCAACTGAATTGTAATATGACTGATACACCCGTGGCACAGAACGAAACTGCCCCCAATGAAGTTACACATAATGTACGTATTGTCACGCTTATGTCTGGCGAGCAAGTAATTGCTAACTTTGGACAAGTGCGTGAGGAAGACAAGTTTGTTGCATATCAACTTCTCTATCCACTGTCACTAGCACTTCAAGTAGGTGAACCTGATGAAAATGGAAACGAGCAGTTTAATGTAACCTATCGTCGTTGGAATCCTTTTACTCCATACGAAGATCATCGTATCAATCCTGCATCCGTGGTATCTGCGATGCCACCATCAGGTGATATTCTGCTAAACTATGTCACCAAACTCAAGGAAGCAAGAGTTGATCTTGGATTCCTTCCAAACAATGGAGATGATATTCTAGGAATTGCTAATGAACAACAACAACCTGTCGGTGCTGCTACTGAAGGACCAGTGGCTGCTGGCGTCAGTACAGGAGATTGAAGGAGTACAGTTCGGAGATCCTGATTGTATCTTAGTTAATCCAATGGCAATTGAGGGAGACCAGTTGAAAGACTGGCTCCCCTTTGCTGATACTAAAGAGACAGTCGTCCGATCTTCTGATATACTAACCTTTATTGAACCTGGCAAAGACATCCTTGCCAAGTATTATAGTTACAAACCTATTGAGCCTGAAGTCCTTACAGAATGAAGTTTTACACAAACGTTGAACAGGCAGGAAACCGTCTTCTAGTACGTGGGTACGAGGGCGGTTTTCCTTTTTCTTACCGAGTATCTTTTAATCCTACATTATATGTACCTAGTAAAAATTATTCTGAGTGGAGAACACTAGAAGGAAATTGTGTAGAACCTTTGAAGTTAGGTTCTATTAATGATGCAAAAGAGTTTGTCAAAAAGTATAGAGACGTAGAAGATTTTGATATTTACGGCAACACTCGTTACCTATATCAATACATTACTGAACAGCATCCTGAAGATGAAATCAAATATGATACATCAAAGATTCGTGTGTTCAACATTGATATTGAAACTGCTGCCGAGAATGGATTTCCTGATATTGAAACAGCAGATCAGGAAATTCTAGCAATCAGTATTAAGGACTCTTATACTGGTCGTATCATTGTGTTTGGTGCTAGACCATTTGATAACAATGACCCTGAGGTTGATTACATGCACTTCAGAACTGAAGAGTCTATGTTGTCTGCATTCTTGGGGTATTGGAATGAAAATTGTCCTGACGTTATTACAGGTTGGAACGTACAGCTTTTTGATATTCCCTATATCGCTCGCCGTATTGATAGGATTCTTGGTGAGAAAGCTGCTAAGAGTCTTAGCCCTTGGAAACTTATTTCTTCTAGAGAAATTTTCATCAAAGGACGAAGACAAATCGCCTACGATCTACCAGGAATTTCTACGCTGGATTATCTTGAACTATACAGAAAATTCACTTATACAAACCAAGAAAGTTATCGTCTTGATCACATCTGTATGGTTGAACTTGGAGCGAGAAAGTTAGATCACTCTGAGTACGATACTTTCAAAGAGTTCTATGAGAATGATTGGCAAAAGTTTATTGAGTATAACATTCATGACGTTAGGTTGGTAGATCAACTTGATGATAAGATGAAACTACTTGACTTGGCGTTTACTATGGCTTATGATGCTAAGGTAAACTACGAGGATGTATTCTCACAGGTACGCATGTGGGACAACTACATCTATTGTGAGTTAAATAAACGTAAGGTTGCAATTCCTCCTAAGAGGGAAGCAACCAAAGATGCCAAATATGCTGGTGCTTATGTTAAGGAACCGAAACCAGGACGCTATGACTGGGTTGTTAATTTTGACCTCAATAGCCTGTATCCTCATCTTATTATGCAATACAACATCTCCCCAGAAACCCTCAGGGAGGTTAGACATCCCAGTGCGAGCGTTGAAGGGATCCTAAAGAAAGAGATTGATATTGATGGGGAGTTCGCTGTCTGTGCCAATGGAGCACAGTACAGAAAGGACGTGCAAGGTTTTCTGCCTTTGATGATGCAGAAAATGTATGACTCTAGGGTCATCTTTAAGAAGAAGATGATCAAGGCAAAGCAGGAGTATGAGAAAACTCCTACTGTTGAACTGATGAAAGAGATTGCTCGCTGCAATAACATTCAAATGGCAAAGAAGATTTCTCTCAACTCTGCCTATGGTGCTATTGGCAATGAGCATTTCCGATACTATCGTCTTGCAAACGCAGAAGCAATTACGTTGTCTGGTCAGGTTTCAATCCGTTGGATTGAGAACAAGATGAATCAGTATCTAAATAAACTACTCTCTACTGATAAGGTTGATTATGTCATCGCATCTGACACTGACTCAATTTATCTTAACCTCGGACCTGTTGTTGATAAATTTCTTGCTTCTAAGTCTGGCGACAAAGCAGCAATTGTGGGGTTACTTGACAAGATCTGTAAAGAAAAACTGGAACCTTTTATTGAATCATCATATCAAGAACTGGCAACATATGTTTCGGCATATGATCAAAAAATGATCATGAAGCGTGAGAACATTGCTGATCGTGGAATCTGGACTGCCAAAAAAAGATACATATTAAACGTATGGGACTCTGAGGGTGTTCGTTACAAAGAACCTAAGATGAAAATCATGGGTCTTGAGACTGCAAGGTCATCCACCCCTCAATATTTTAGGGACAAATTGTATGCGGCATTCAAACTCATCATCAGCAATACAAATGATGAACTCATCGCTTTCATCAATAAGGTCCGCAGTGAAACAAGAACCCAAGGACAAGAATCTGTCGCATTCCCAAGAGGAGTTAACAACCTTGAAAAGTATAAGCACAGAACTGACATCTATAGTAAAGGGACACCGATTCACGTAAGAGGAGCACTCCTTTACAACGATTTTGTGAAGAAGAACAAGCTTCAACACAAATACCAACTCATTCAAGAGGGGGAAAAGATCAAGTTCATCTATCTGAAGACACCAAATCCATTACATGAGAACTGTATTTCATTCTTCAGTACAATTCCACCAGAGATGAACCTTGACAAATACGTTGACTATCAGTTACAATTTGAGAAGTCTTTCTTAGATCCACTGAAGAACGTGTTACAATGTGTAGGGTGGACACACGAAAAAAAAGTTACCATAGGGAGTTTTTTTGCATGAGTAAGACTGTCTGGACTGTCACATACCAAGACACTCAGATTTCAGCACTAAATGCTGACCAAATTAAAGTCTTTGAAGATAGAAATATCGCAAGGGCATACGCACGATTGTTGTCAAAAGACTACGATTATATTAACATGTACCAAAGTGAGGTAACCGATGGGTTTTCTGGATACAGTAATTAAAGAAAGTGGAAACGAATTTGCAAGCAAAGTCAGCGATGGAGTGGCTGCTGGAGATACATCCAGTTTTGTTGATACTGGCTCTTATATTTTCAACGCTGTCGTTAGTGGTTCTTTATTTGGAGGTATTCCTTCAAACAAAGTCACAGCGTTGGCAGGAGAATCCTCAACAGGAAAAACTTTCTTTGCCCTTAGCGTTGTACGTAACTTTCTTGACAGTAATCCCAACGGTGGGGTTATTTATTTTGAGTCTGAATCTGCTCTCTCAAAGGATATGATTGAAGAGAGGGGAATTGATTCCTCTCGTATGGTAATCTTTCCTGTAGCAACAATTGAGGAGTTTAGAACTCAAGCAGTCAGGATTGTTGACAAGTATATGAAAGAACCCAAAGAAGAACGTCAACCATTGATGTTTGTTCTTGATAGTCTTGGAATGCTCTCAACATCTAAGGAGATGGATGACATCACCAATGACAAGCAGGTTCGTGACATGACTAAGAGTCAGTTAATCAAGGGTGCTTTCCGTGTGCTAACACTGAAGCTTGGACAAGCATGTATTCCTATGCTTGTTACTAACCACACGTATGATGTGATTGGTTCCTATGTTCCTACAAAGGAAATGGGAGGTGGTACAGGTCTTAAGTATGCTGCATCTACTATCATCTATCTTGGCAAGAAGAAGGAGAAAGATGGCACTGAATTGGTGGGTAACATCATCAAGTGCGAAGCAAAGAAATCACGATTTACTAGGGAAGGTAGTAAAGTTGAGACACGATTGTTTTTTGATGAGCGTGGATTAGACAAGTACTACGGACTTCTTGAACTTGGTGAGAAATACAACGTATTCAAACGAGTAGGCAATAGGATTAAAATTGGTGAGAGTAATATCTATCCTAAAACTATCCTTGCTGATCCTGAGAAGTATTTTACTGAAGAAGTGATGGCACAACTAGAGGAAGCAGCACAGCAAGAATTTAGTTATGGCAGTTGATACTATTTTATTTGGTGATTGTCGTAAAACATTAAACAATTTACACAATCAACTTACAATTGGTATTGCTGAGAGACCTAGGATGTGTGTTACATCACCGCCATATTATGGTCTTAGAAATTATGGTGGCGAGGAAGATCAGATTGGATTAGAACAGACACCAGAAGAATATGTTGATGAACTTGTCAAAGTATTCAGGTTGGTTAGAAATTGTTTGACTGAGGATGGTACTTGTTGGGTTAATATTGGTGATAGTTACTACAACTATAGACCAGGTAAAGGACAGGCATTAAGTAAACAATCATTTTCTAATACCAAACAAGATCTTCCAGATACATGTGCTAGACGTGGCAATAAATTAGAAGGTCTTAAAGAAAAAGATCTTATTGGTATTCCTTGGATGTTTGCTTTTGCTATGAGAGCAGATGGTTGGTATCTTAGACAAGACATTGTATGGAACAAACCTAATCCAATGCCTGAAAGTGTAAAAGATAGGTGTACTAAATCCCATGAGTACATCTTTTTGTTTAGTAAGAGTCAGAATTATTATTTTGATGTTGATTCTATCAAAGAACCAACAGTAGATGGTAAAGGACTAAAACGTAAAAAAAGTGTTTGGTCAGTTCCAAACAAATCATACAAAGAAGCACACTTTGCAACATATCCACCTGATCTTATTGAACCTTGTATTCTTGCAGGGAGTCAAGAAAAGGATATAATCCTAGATCCATTCATGGGATCTGGTACAACTGCTCTAGTTGCGAAATCATTACAAAGATATTATATTGGTTGCGAGTTGCATGAAGAATATGGTAAACTGATTCAGAAAAGATTGAGTGGTAAATCATTTGCGAGGATTAAGTTTCAATGAACGAGCGTATTGAGGAGACAATCCTACGTAATTTAATATATGATGAAGAGTTTTATCGTAAGGTAGTTCCTTTTATTAAACCTGACTACTTTATTGAATACAGTGAGAGGTGTATCTTTGAAGAGATTCAGGAGTTCTCCACTAAGTATGATAAGGTTCCTACCAAAGAAGTTCTTAGTATCAATCTTCAGAATCGTAATGACTTGACAGATGAGACATATCAACAATGTCTAACATCCATCAAAAGTTATACTGACGAGTGGGTTGACAAGGAATGGGCAGTAGATGCTACAGAAAAGTGGTGTCAAGATCGTGCTATATATCTTGCACTGATGCAGTCAATCAAGATTGCTGACGGTGGAGACAGCAAGCTGGACAAGGGTGCTATCCCTAGCATCCTTCAGGAAGCTCTTGCTGTCTCTTTTGATGAACACATAGGACACGATTACATTGAACAATCAGAATCAAGATATGACTTCTATCACCGTACCGAGGAAAAGATTCCCTTTGACCTTGAAAAGTTTAACTTTATTACCAAAGGTGGTCTCCCTAATAAGACTCTCAACATCGCTCTTGCTGGTACGGGCGTCGGGAAGTCTCTATTCATGTGCCACATGGCTAGTGCCTGCCTCACAGAGGGCAGGAACGTACTCTACGTTACATGTGAAATGGCAGAGGAGAAAATTGCTGAGCGAATTGACGCAAATCTTCTGAACTGTAATATCAGAGACATTGCAGAACTTCCAGAAGTCTTGTTCAAATCTAAAGTGAATGAGATTGCTAGGAAAACGCAAGGTAAACTTATCATCAAAGAATATCCTACTGCATCTGCTCACGTAGGACATTTTAAATCACTTTTGTCTGATCTTTCATTGAAGAAAGATTTTAGACCAGATATTATCTTTATTGATTACTTAAATATATGTGCAAGTGCGAGGTATAAGGGTGCGATTGTCAACTCTTATACGTATGTTAAAGCGATTGCGGAGGAACTTCGTGGTCTTGCTTGTGAACACAATGTACCGATTGTCAGTGCTACTCAAACTACTCGTTCTGGTTATGGGAATAGCGATCCTGACCTTACTGACACGTCAGAGTCTTTCGGACTCCCTGCTACTGCTGACCTTATGTTCGCTCTCATTTCTACTGAGGAGTTGGAGTCTCAAGGACGTATAATGGTCAAGCAACTGAAGAATAGATATAACGATCTTACCAGTAATAAAAAGTTTATGGTAGGTATTGACAGATCTAAGATGAGGTTGTATGATGTTGCAGATAGTACATCTATTATGGATGTAAATGAACAAGAGGTAGGAGAAACCTTAGAACAATTCTCACAATCACAAAACCGTTTATCTAAATTTGCTGAGTGGAACGTATGACTATTGATTTTAAACGTTATGAACATTTTGTTGACGCAGTAACGTCAGATGCATCCAAAGATTTTGTCTCTCTTGCTGACCGTCTGGGTGAACTTGACCGAGAAGGTGCCAATATTGAACGTCTTACCACTGCTGGCGTTGGGCTTGCTGCTGAGTCTGGTGAGTTTCTGGAGATTGTTAAGAAGATGGTCTTTCAAGGTAAACCTTGGAACGACGACAACCGAGAACATCTTATTATTGAGTTGGGTGATGCTATGTGGTACGTGATGCAAGCATGTATGGCATTGGATGTTGATATTGAAACGGTAATTAGATTGAATGTGCAGAAACTAGAGAAACGTTATCCTGGCGGTGAGTTTAATGTTACTCGCTCTGAAGTACGTCGTCCTGATGATCGCTGATGTTGCAAGAGATATTTCCAACACCCATCTACATGGATGAGGTAAGTAATCGTAAAAAGATTACAGCAGAAATTAATTCTGCTATGGAAAAAATTGATTTTAAATATAATGAATCGTGGGGCAAGACACATCGCTTGTCTGACCCCACATTTCAAGAGAATTTAATTCAAAAATATGGTCTCAAGCATTTAAAGGATGCAATTGCATTGCATGTAAAAAACTACATGCTTGGAATTTTCAAACTTCCTTCTGATTATGATGGAGAGTTGCAGGAGTCATATATCTATCAGTCTTGGATTGCATTATTTGGGAAGGGAGATTATGGTCACATTCATAATCATGGAGAAGCAGACATTGCAGGAGTCTATTATCACAAGAAACCTGAAGGAAGCGGTGATTTATTTTTTGATTGTCCTACACCAGGCATAAATGAAAGTGTTCTATATTCACAGCACTGGGCACCAAGATTATCTGGGCAAATTCCTGAAGGAGCAATTCTATTGTTTCCTGGTTTTTTAAAACATGGTATTTCAAGCAACCCTTTAGATGTAGAAAGAGTTAGTATCTCTTTTAATATTATCTTTGATAAAGTAAATCTATATCCAAATTCTATAAAAGTAAAATGACTAAGAAATCTTCTAAGAAAACTGATAGCAAAGGACGTGAAGAAACATGGGAGTGGGAAGAAACTCCTGAAATGCGTAAAGCAATTGAAAGATTACATGAAACGATGAGGAAGAACCATGAAGCCAATCACACTTGAAGAGTACACTGAAGCAGGCGACGACTTCATGCCGAAGTATCGGTACGTCGCATCTCTACTGCCACCTGAGACTAAACCAGAGCAAGTTCTAAAAGTTATGGAGTCACTTGCTGCTGTTGCTATGAAGAAACGAGTGGAAGATAAACTAGCACCATTTGGATTTAATAAGAAAACTGAAGAAGACGAGTAATAAATAAGAGGGATCATACCCTCTTTTTTTTATGGCTCAAAGGCATATTGATAAAAAGTATAATCTTAGTGGACCTTGGTTGAAAGCATATAATGACGTTGCTGATACTCTTGGTGGGGATGGTTATGCTTATTATGATATTGACATTAGAAAACTAGTCAATCCTGATGAAACTAGAGGTAAACTATATTTACATTTTATTACATATGTTCCAAGGGCTAAGAGAGCACAAGCAGGGAACCTGATTAGAGATGCTATAGAAAAGAAAGGTCTTAGAGCAGAGTTTTTAAGAGAAAATTATCAAGTAGATATTACTGCTACTGACGGTAAGATCAATAAAATTATTCGTCTAGAGATTAAACCAGAAGCAGGTGGTGGATCTGGTGGTGGTGCTAGAGAAACTAAAAGAACTGAGTGTGCTCAGTGTTTATTTGCATCATATGCATTTAATGTTTTGGGTGACTTTATACACGATGAAAATAGTATTGATCTAGATGGACTAAGATCTGCTGCATCATGGATTCATATTGATGATACTTTAAGTGAATTGATGCCTGATAAAATGTCACCAGATTGGGTTAGATCTTGCATTCGTGGAGCAAATATTTTATGGGAAAAATATGGAGGTGGTAGTACAGCAAAAGGTAAATACCATTTCTATAGAGGTGTTGGACTGGATGGTTCTACTACTTCAGGAAATAGCATAGCGAAAGCATATGCAAGATGTAATTCAAATGAAAAGAAATTTTCCTCTGAGGATAAGTGGAATCCTGCTGATATTTGGATGGCATCCAGTGATTTTAAACCAGAAGAATTACACAAAAAGACTGGTAGATCATTTGAAATTACTACATGGCAGATGTTGAATGAAGTTCTTCAACAACACTTTCAAGATAAAAGTTTAATTGGCATTTCACTGAAAAAAGTTGAGAATCCTATTGCATCACTAACTCCTATAAATGTAGATAAGGAAGCACAGAAAAGAGATGTAGAAAAGTATGGATTTAAAAGCATAGGATTAATCTATGCAAACATGAATAAGAAAAATGAGGATGATAGGTATCCTATGGATGCTTATATTTACTATGGATCTGGAACACATGACAGATTCCAAGCAAGAAACTTTGGTGGAGATACTACTGCATCTTGGCAGATGGAACTGAAAGGTGCTGCTGCTAACATGGGTCGTCTAGGTGGTGGTAGTGTAGAAACAGTTCTTGATGGATTGAATGTTGCTTTTCCACCATCAGGATGTATGCACAGTTCCTTTAATAACACAAAAATTTGGAATGATTGTGCAAAAAGAAATTCTAATGTAGGTAAAGTTTGTCAAGAAATTGTCAGGTTACTTAAAAAATATAATGCTGATGGTTTAAAAGCAAACTGCACAGAAGACGAGGAAAGGGATTACATCCTCAGAATTTCTACGAGGAGTCAATCATACAGATATAGTAAACTATTAGGTTTATATCTAATTGATGCTATTGAAAGATCAAATGTGTCGGACAGCATTGTTAGAAACCTATATCTATATGCAGCATCAAAGAGTGATGAGTCCTGCGTGTTCATGAAGATACAATAATGGCAAATATTAAACAACTAAAACATTTAGAGCATCTTGAAGATGAACTATTGAATTATGGAACCAAAGGTTGTGAAGCAATCGTAGGTCACTTCGTGGAAATTTTTAGTTTGCTTGGAGATAAAAACCCTACCGATGGTCAACCAGGTGGTTTTGTTCAAACAAAATGGGACGGAGCACCATCTGTGGTATGTGGAACAGATCCTATTACTGGCATATTTTTTGTTGGAACCAAATCAGTTTTTAATAAAAAAGATCCTAAACTCTGTGCTTCTGAACAAGGAATAGATGAGTTATATGATGATAAACCTGGTCTAGCAACTAAATTAAAATTTTCATTAAAGTATTTCAAGCAACTAGGTATCAAGGGAGTTATTCAAGGAGATCTTTTGTGGACAGAAGGAGATTTGAAACCAGAAACCATTGACGGTGAAAGAAATTATATTTTCAAACCAAATACTATCACATATGGTATTCCAATAGCACATAAAAAACTAAGTGATAAAGCAGCACGATCAAAGATTGGTGTTGTCTTCCATACTCATTACGTTGGTCCTACCCTAGATGAGATGCAGGCAAAACCTGGTGTTGAAATCAATAAGTTCAATAATTCACCTGATGTATTTGTTATTGATAACGATACACCAATGGATAAAGTTGGTTTGACTCCATCTGAGAAAAGAGAGTGGATGAAATTGGTCAATTGTATTAACAACAATTGTAAAAAATGTGGTCCATTCTTAGATGAATTGGTTTTGTTTGGTAGTGGTACTAATCCAAAGGGTGATACTAGATATCATATTGCTCCATACATCAAAGCTTTTTTTAATGCAGAAATTAGAGAAAATAAAGTTACCACAAATCCTACAGAAACTTTAAAGAATTTGATTGAGTTTTATCATGCGAAAATGCACAAGTTAATCTCAGCAGTTAAAACTCCTAAGGTTGTTGTACAGAAAAAGCAATTGGTTAATGAGACTTTGCTTTATCTGGCAACAAAGGAAGAAGAATTCAAAGCAATGATTGCTCTGTATAGAGACATCCAGCATGTAAAGACACTTGTTATTGATAAGTTAGATCCTCTAGAAAAATATAGAACTTATATTCTCAAAGAGGGTAGGTATGAAGTGACTAGACCTGAGGGTTATGTACTACATAGACATGAAGATATGGTCAAATTTGTTGACCGACTTGAATTTTCTAAGAACAATTTCATTGGAGGAACATTTCAGGTATGAGTATTATTGGAATTGTTCCTCAGGCAGGGATTGTTAGTGGTTCAAAACTTAAGGCAGGTTCTACAGATCCCATACTCAAAGGAGTTGGCAAGAAAGCATACTTTACTTTTGGTAGATTCAATCCTCCAACTACAGGTCACCAAGAAAATTTTCAGACCATTGCTAACATAGCAAGAGGTTATGATTTTTATGTGTATGTTTCCAAGAGTCAAGATAATAAAGGTAAGAATCCATTACCACTTGATAGGAAATTGTTTTACATGAGAAAAATGTACCCCTTTATACCTCAAAATAGAATTTTAGGTGGTAAAGAAATTTCTAGTCCTGTTGATTGCCTTAGAGATCTTATGATGAGGGGATATGATCATGTATGTTTTGTGGTAGGATCTGATAGAGTTAAGGACATGGAATGGATAAAGAAGTATAATGGAAAAGAATATACATTCCTATCTTTGGAAATTAAATCATCAGGTCAAAGAGATGCTGATGGCGATACATTCAAAGTTTCTGGTACAAATCAAAGGAGATATGCATTTAGAGGTGACTTTGAAAACTTTAGAAAGGGAACTCCAACTGCACTAACAGACAATTCAACTAAACAATTGATGCAAGAGATCAAGAACAACTTACCCAAGAATTTTAAATAATGAAAGACTTTAAGAAACTACGTGAGCAAGCAGTAAGACAGCACTACCGTAAGAAAGAGGTGTTTACTGAGGGTGATGTGGTAATGAATGCTATTACAGGACAGAAAGGAACTATCCATAGAGCAGGTGTTAACTATGTTATCTGTGTTACTGAGGGTGGAGAGATGTTTCGTGCGTGGGTAAAGGATATTAGAGATATAAATAGATCCTAGAAGACTGTCTTAATTTAAATAGAATGGATAAACAGAGAACCGTTAACACTGTTACTGCTAACGATGATTTTTCATCTGGTTTGATGGAAGCATATAATCGTTGGATGGGTGGTGACACTTTTCAAAACAGTACTATTGCTGAAGAAGAGATTCCCACTGGTCAAAAGCAAGGTGGTGGTAGTTCAGGTGCATTTACTACCGCTATTGGCAGTGTCCCTGCTGTGGAATTTGACAGTTCAACTGGTCTACCTGTCATTGACAAGAAAAATGCTGATGACGGCAGCAAAAAAGACCCCAAATCCTCCTCTAATGGAGGAGAGCCACCTACTAATGCACAAGGTCTAAAGCCTAAGTATGGTGCTCAGATTAGACAGACTACCCTTGTTCCAGCTAACGAAGAGAAGAAAGCAAAGAAGGACTATGATGGAGATGGTAAGGTAGAGAGTGGCAAGGATGAGTATTTTGGTTCCAGAGATAAGGCAATCAAAAAGGCAATGGGCAAGAAGATGAAAAAAGAGGATGCTCAGTATGGGTATGACTCTAAAGGAAATTCTTTAAACCCTAAGGATAAGGGCAAGAAGATGAAGAAAGAGGAAAATGTGTGGGAAGCAGCAGGTTGCTGCAAGAAGTGTGGTAGTAAAGATCACGCTACTGCTGATTGTAAGACAGCTAAAGAAGAAGTTGAAGCATATCTATGGAGTCAGGCAGAAGAAATTCTAACTGAACTCAGTGAAGTAACAGAGACAACATGGTTTATTGAGGGTCAACCTTGGGAAGAATTGACTGAGGAAGAGATTAGAGAACTAGAAGAAGAGAAAGCAAAAGGTCTAGATGGTAAGGCTTGTTGGAAAGGATACAAGCTTGCAGGAACCAAGAAGAAAGGTGGAAAGACTGTAGATAATTGCGTGAAAGCAGGTTACGAACCTGATGGTCATGTGATTGAGGATACCCTTGATTCTGAAGAATGGAAAGCTGCCGCAGCAAAACAAACTTCTAGAATCATGGACATGTGGAAAGAAGGATACGGCAAGGGTAAGTCTTCTAAGAAAAAGAAAATGGGATATTGACACTAGACTGATTATGTGATATGCTTTACGTGTATATCACGTGATCATGTATAGAGTTCTTAAAAATCCTATTGGTCAACCATATGAAATGGTTAAAGATACTGTCTTTAACCAAAAATTTGAATGGGTTTGGCAACGGAGTTCTACACAAAACGAATCAGCGGAAAGCACTTATAGAGGGGAGCATAGGTTACATACCGATGCCCCCTTTTATAGTCATATTCTGCTACAAAGACCAGAGTATCAGTTATATCCAGAAGTACAAAGCAAACATTGTAATTTGTTTGTTGATTGTTTAGAGGAGATAATTGATGCAAACAAAAGTGTAATACCATTTCATCATCAAGACCACATGTGGACGAGGATGAGTGTTAATGCTACTCATCCTAATACTGGTATTCAGTATTCAATGCCACATATAGATCATAGATTTCCACATTATAATATGTTAATCTATTTGAATGATTGTGATGGTGAAACTTTTATTGGTGATCAATGTGTTGAACCAGAAGAAGATAAAGTAATTGTATTTGAAGGAAATCATCACATGAGACTTCCTTCATCTGGTAGGAGAGTTATCTTGATCGCAACTTTAATAAATTACGCAGGGAATATCTGATGTCTAAAATTAAATTCACCATCAAACAAGATGGAATTGTAAATAACACAGAATTATATAATAATGATCGTACCACCCAACAATACGTTAGAACTGCTGTCCATACTACTATTGAATCTTTAGGATTTAAAGTAGATGAAGAGTGGGAAATGGATGATAACTCTATTGAAGTTACAGTTACTCGTTAGGTATAAATAAATTTATAGATACACTGCTCTAAATGAAATCGTTCCAAGAATTTCTATCGGAAGGTAAAAAAAGAGGACTGTGGGATAACATCCATGCTAAAAGAAAGCGTGGTGAACCTCCTGCTAAGAAAGGTAGTAAAGATTATCCTAAAACATTGAATGTTGAGGGTGCCGATAAGAAAGCATACGAAAAGATTAAGTCAAAGAAAACCGTTAAAGTAAAGGACGCAAAGATTGAGGTAATGCCTAGGGTTCCTCAGGGACCAGACAAGGCATTGGGTGTCAAGGAGGATGCACCTCCTGGAAAAAAGTATGAGCGTATGATTAAACACATTAAAAAATCATACGCTAAAGACGGTAAACTAACCAAAGACGAAAAATCCATTGCCTATGCTACGGCATGGAAACACAAAAATAAGTAGCGTTATAATTATGGAGTTTAATATGTTTAACTTGTCAAAAAATGTGGTACTTGAAGCACTTAGATGCTGTAGAGATGTTTATCCACATGAGCAAGACTTTCTAGTTAGTAGAGCAATTGATGGATTTACTATTCTTGCTGTAGAAGGTACGAATGAAACTACAGATTGGGTGACAAATCTGAAGTTTATGATTAAAAGAGATGATTGTCACAGAGGATTTAAGAACAATGCCAATAGGACACTAGCACAACTAGTGATTGGTTATGAAGCTTTAGATCCTAGTAGAACATTGGTGTTAGCAGGTCATTCACTTGGTGGTGCTACTGCTACATTGATTGCTGATTTACTTTGGGAATCTGGTAATAGAAATATTGCACTAGTAACTGCTGGATCTCCTAGACCAGGTGGTCGTAGACTTAGAAAACGATTAAAAAACCTTGAGCATATGAGGTTTGTTCATGGAGATGATATTGTACCAGGAACTCCTCCATGGTTAGCAGGTTACGTTCACACACATCCTGCAATTCAGTTAAAAGATGAGAGTGATACTAGATTTGATGGTGTTGCAGATCATAATATAGGTGACTATGTAACAGCAGCAGAAAAACATTTCGCAGATAAAAAAGTAACTCTATAATGACATTTTTATTTGTTCTATTCAAACCCATTCTGTTCATGTTAGTGAGGAGAGTGTTTAAAAAGCAAATGAAAGTATTTGCTATTGAAATGCTTGAGGATTATGCACAATCCAATGACAATGATATTGACGACAAACTCGTTGCAAAGGTCAAGAAAGCAATGAGATTGGGTGCGGTATAAATATATCTAGATTAAAAGTTATTTACTGGAGAAACCATGTCTCTATACGGAAGAACTGACAGCAATGCCAATCTTGCTAAAGCAGGCATCGGCATCGCTGCATCATCACAAGCAAAAACAGTTGTCTTTGTTGATGAAACAGAAGCATCACTAGCAGCAAATAAAGCTCGTGGTATTAACGGTCCTGGTTGGTGGTCCTATTTCACCTATACTGACGCAGGTGGTGCAACACGTCACAAAGCAGAACTTCTAGTTACTCTTGCTAACGCTGACATTAATGCCAACGAGACTCAAGATGACGACGC